>Ga0209081_1001801_pt1 | contig 12654 bp, 12 predicted proteins | sample GOMGulsemesocosm_4_FD_184636 | JGI IMG/M metagenome (GOLD analysis project Ga0209081, IMG submission 184636) | Methane-oxidizing microbial communities from mesocosms in the Gulf of Mexico - GOM15B Gulf of Mexico (SPAdes) (version 2) | ecosystem: Environmental > Aquatic > Marine > Cold seeps... | reverse complement strand
TTTTGCTTTTAAGGGCATCTAAAAGAGAGTTATTTACAGTCATAGAAAACAGTGATATGTTAAAAATGAGTAAAAAACTTATACTGAAACATTTTGGAGTAGGTTTTTTATCTGCAATACTGAATCCAAAAAATTCAATCTTTTACTTCACCATGTTTTCAATATCCATTCAAAATGATACACCGTTTGAAATACAAAGTCTTTATGCTTTGTGGATGTTTTGTGCAGTTTTACTTTGGGATATTTTTATTGTGTATCTGGTCACCAATAAAAAATCAAAAAAAATTATGCAGAAATATTCAAATAAAATAGAGAAAATATCAGGGGGAATTTTAGTTTTGATTGCAGGAAGTATTATGATTAATACCCTAGGAAGTTAGTGTAAAATGTTAGAGACTTTTTGGAGACTTCTGTAAAGTCTCTAAAAAGTCTCTGTATTATAATGCTACGATTGAGGCTAAATAGGCTTGTTCTTGGTATTTGTTTAGTGAACTTGGTAGTTCCACATTATTCTTTTTGGTATAAGCACCAATACTTTGAGAAGTAACAAAAGAGACTTCACACACATCATTTAACTGAATCATCGCTTCCATTTTGAACGTCACCGCACCACCTGCGAAGTTACCTTTTTTTGCTCTTTTTTTGATATAAACTTTTTCTATTTTATTTGAACGTAAAAAAGAGTTGATGGACTCAAAGTACTTGTCTACGTCACTTTGACTCTCATCATTTGCCAATTCAATCTTTTTGATTTTCATATCTACATAGACTAAAATATCGTCTTCTTCGTTGTTTTCTATGACTGAAACTATCGTATTATTTGCTTTTAAGTCTATTCCACATATTCTCATCTGATATCCTTATTTAGAAAGTATAGTGATTATATATGAATTTATCGTGTAGTTTAAAATGTATTACATTTTGAAATATTTTTATTGAAAGTTAGTTATTATTTTTTTGGTAAAAGTCATATTTTATGTAAGGTCAATGAGGAAATGTGTTTTTGCGAGGGAGCCTACTTTTTGTAGGTGAGTGAGTAAAAACTCACCTCCAACGCAGAGATTAGAGAAAAGATGATTTTTAGACTAAACGTCTAAGTGTTCTACATCTTTCGCATGTTCAACTATATAATTTCTTCTTGGCTCTACTTCATCACCCATAAACAATGTAAACGTATCAGAAGCCAATTCTGCATCTTCAACTTTTACTTTTAGAAGTCTTCTTGCTTCTGGTGTCATTGTTGTTTCCCATAATTGTTCTGGGTTCATCTCACCAAGTCCTTTATATCTTTGAATATAAGCACCTTTTTTAGCGATTGCTTCGATATCTTCAAGAAGAGCAATTAAATCTTGACCTTCAAATAAAGATAAGTCTCTTTCATTTAATTTATCAAAAATATAAATTGATTCAGTGAAGTATGGTGAACTAAATAGTTCATCATCAATTAGAAGTTCTTCTAGTCCTTCTTTTGTTTGAACAAAAATATGAATTTTATCTTCAGTTACTGTTTTTGATAAAATGTTGTATTCTTTTGCAGTTAAAAATGCTTCAACTTTTTCAAACAATACTGGGAATTCTAATCCTACAAGTTCTTTGTTTTCAACAAAATATTTTAAAACTTCAACAAGAGAGTATCTTTTTTCTAAGTTTTCTAACATAGCTCTATAAGCAGATACTGTTTTAAACATATCTAATAAATCGTTGTAGCCCATACCTTCAAATTCAAAACTCTCTAAACCATTTCCAATTAAGAAGTTTGATAAAGCAGTATTGTCTTTTAAGTATGTTTCATTTTTACCTTTTTTGTATCGGTAAAGTGGTGGTTGAGCGATGTATAGGTACCCTTTGTCAATAATTGGACGTAAAAATCTAAAGAAAAATGTCAATAATAGTGTTTGAATATGTAAACCATCAACATCTGCATCGGTCATAAGAATAACTTTATGATATCTAATTTTTTCTTCGTTAAAATCTTCACCAATCCCACAACCAAGCGCAGTAATCATGTTTCTAATTTCGTCCGATTTTAAGATTTTATCCAATCTTGCTTTTTCAACATTTAAAATCTTACCTTTTAGAGGTAAAATTGCTTGATAAACTCTATCTCGCCCTTGTTTTGCAGATCCTCCCGCAGAATCCCCTTCCACCAGGTAAAGCTCTCTAATAGCAGGATCTTTACTTTGACAATCAGCAAGTTTTCCAGGAAGTGTTCCCACAGTCATTGCATCTTTTTTACGAGTTAAATCTCTTGCTTTTTTAGCAGCTTCTCGTCCACGTGCAGCCATTAAAGCTTTTTCCATAATCGCTTTGGCTTGTGTTGGATTTTCTTCAAAGTGTTTTAGCAAGGCATCAAAAGTCATTTTTTGACAAATAGGTTTTACATATGAGTTTCCTAGTTTACCTTTAGTTTGCCCTTCAAATTGAGGTTCAGGAACTTTTACAGAAATAACTGCAATTAAACCTTCTCTTACATCATCACCTGTAATTTTTGTATCTTTTTCTCGTGCAGCTGCGTTTTCATTTACATATTTAACAATTGCTCTTGTAAGACCTGCTTTAAAACCAGCTTCATGAGTTCCCCCATCTATGGTTCTAATATTATTTACAAAAGAAAGTGTTTTTTCAGTATAAGTTGTGTTATATAAAACTGCGATATCAGCTTCTACATCATCTTCAACTACGTTAAAAGATACAGGCTCCGTAACTGCGTGTTCTTTGTTTAAGTCTGTTACAAATTCTGCAAGTCCACCATCGAAGTGATAAATTTCTTTTTTATCTATTCTTTCATCTTTAAGTTCAATTGTAATATTTGAATTTAAATATGCAATTTCTTTAAATCTTTTAGAAAGAATATCGTATTGAAAATCTACTGTTTCAAAAATAGAATCATCTGGCCAAAATTCAATAGTAGTACCCGTTTTTCTACACGTATCAATTACTTTTAAATCTTCAACTGGAATACCTATTTTAAATTCTTGATAATGTACTTCTTTGTTTTGGTAAATTGTCATTCTAAGATCTTTTGACAAGGCATTTACAACAGAAACCCCAACTCCATGAAGACCACCAGATACTTTGTATGTATCTTTATCAAATTTACCACCTGCATGCAATACTGTTAAAGCAATAGTTGCAGCTGATTTTTTTTCAGTAGGATGCATTCCTGTTGGAATTCCCCTAGCATTATCAGAAATAATACAAGAACCACTTTTTGTTATGGTTACTTTGATCGTATCACAAAATCCAGCCATTGCTTCATCAATAGAGTTATCAACAACTTCATAAACACAATGATGTAAACCATTTACATTGGTATCACCAATATACATACCCGGTCTTTTTCTTACAGCTTCAAGACCTTTTAAAACTTTAATATTGCCAGCGCTATATTCGTTACTCATTGTAATCCTTTTATTTTTCTAATACTATTGGCATTACAATAGTAAAAAATTTATCATCTTCTAAATAAAATGGTAGATTAGATTCGTTGAATCCTACTGTTATATTTTCGTTGTTAGTTAAACTTAAAAAATCCAATAGGTATTTAGCATTTACAGCTAGATAAAAATCTTTATCAATACTTAGACTCATATCCACTTGTGTTTTTGATTCACTATCTTCATCTAATGATTCAAATACAATTCCATTTGCATTAAATGTAATTTTTATATTTGAAAATAAAGAAGTTACTAGTTTAATTGATTCTACTAAAATAGCTTTTGGTAAAGTCAAATTATATTTTAAAGAATTTGGAATAATTCTTTCATAATCTGGAAACTTACCATTAATTAGTTTTGTAAAAAATTTCATATTTGAAGTAGATATTACTAAGTTTGTTTCATCATAAGAAATGCTTGCTTCATCTAGAAATAGCTTTTGTATTTCAATAATAGCTTTTTTAGGAATGATTATTTGAGTTTCATCATTTGATATATTTTGTAAATGAGAAACAGCTAATCTTCTAGTATCAGTTGCAACAAAATTAATTTTATTTGCTTTAATATCTATTAGTGCACCATTAAGTTCAAATTTAGGGTTGTTATTATCAATTGCTGGTGTTATTTTTCTTATTGAATTAATTAAATTAATAGTGTTTATATCTAAAGTTTTTAAATTATCCATTTGAGCTAATGAAGGGTATTCATTTGCTTCATATGATGGAAGTTTAAAATTTGATTTGTTTTGTTTAATAATTAAATTGTTACTTACAGCTTCAATTATAATCTCACTATTTTTTAATCTTTTAATAATACCTAATAAATTAGAACCATTAACTGTAGCTTTACCATCACTGGTATCAGTTAGTTCTGTAATTTGCGTTTCTAAACCTATTTCATAATCAGTTGCTTTTAGTATTAATTTAGAATTTACTACTTCTAAATAAATATGTGATGTAATAGCACTTGCATCTTTTTTTTCTAAAAATGGTTGTAGTGAAGATACAGCATTTTCAAGCATAGATTTTGCAATTGTAAATTTCATTTTTTAACCCCTTATATATTTTCTTTTGTTAGTAGTAGCAGTAGAGCATGTGAATAGATGAAAACATTTATTTTGATTCGATCTCATCGATGGTTGAGATGTTGAATAACTTTTAGAAATTATTCACATCTATTCACATATTTTAAACTACCTAACTAATCCTTGTTTATAATTTTGTTCTTTAAGTTCTCAATTATGAGTTTAAAGTTCTCATCTTTTTCTATTAATTCGTTTGCTTTTTTAATATTATGAGATATCGAACTGTGATCTTTCATTCCTAAAAATTTAGCAATATCAGGCATTGAATTTAGAGTTAATTCTCGCGCCAGATAAATTACAACTCTTCTTGCATTTGCAACAATGGCTGTTCTTTTCTTAGATTTGATATCACTAGGCTTGATATTTAACTCAGCTGCAACAATAGCGATAATATCTGGAAGCTTAATATTATCTTTTTGCTCTTTAATTTGTTCTTTTAAAAGATTTTGAGCCAATTCTAAGTTAATCTCTTGATTTAATAGACTGGCACTGGCGTTAATACGGATTAAGACACCTTCAATTTCTCTAATTGAATTGTCTAAATTTGCAGCAATATAATTGATTACGTCTCTATCTAGTGTAATTCCATTTAGTTCTGATTTTTTTTCTATAATGGCAATTTTAGTTTCTAAACCTGGAGGTTGAATATCTGCTGTTAATCCCCATTCAAATCTAGATTTTAATCTGTCCACTAAACCACCTATTTGTGAGGGTTGTCTATCTGAAGTCATGATGATTTGTTTTTTTTCATTATGTAATTCATTAAAAGTATGGAAAAATTCTTCTTGTGTTTGTTCTTTTCCAGATAAAAATTGAATATCATCAATGAGCAAAACATCACACTTACGGTATTTTGCACGAAAATGTTCCATATTTTTATTTTTAATTGAAAAAGTGAAGTCATTCATAAATTGTTCGATAGTTACATAGATAACGCTTTTACCATTTTCAATGGCAAAATTTCCCAAAGCTTGTAAAAGGTGTGTTTTTCCTAATCCAGTTCCCCCATATAAAAACAGAGGGTTATATAAAATTCCAGGTTTTTTCGCAACAGCAAATGTTGCATTATAAGCCATTTGATTCGAAGGTCCAACTACAAAGTTATCAAAAGAGTATGATGGATTTAACATCGTACTTTCACTGGCACTTGCTCTTTGATCTTTAGTAATAATATCTTTTTTAGATTTTATTCTCTCACCTGCAAGTTTTATTTCAATAGTTGGTTTGGTACCATTGAGAGATTCAAAAGCATTTTTAATTTGTGTTAAGTATTTTGTTTTGATCCAATTGATGATAAATTTATTGGATACTTCGAAAACTGCAAGATTTTCATCTGAAGAATTTTTTTTATAATTTAATTGTTTTAAGTATCTTTCATAATCAATTGAGGTAGTTTCTTGTTTTAAAAATGTTAAAATTTCTTTAGTTGTCATAAAATATGGACTCTTTTTAATAATATTGGTAGATATTGTATCTAAAAATAAATAAAAGTAATTGGCATTTAATAAAAGCGTGACGAATTATGTGAAAAGATGTGAATTTTAAGTTAGTTCTAATTAAAAATGTAAGAATATATAGTACTTTCTAAGATGTGAATAGTTTTATATTATTCATGTGAATAACGTGAATAGTTTTAAAAATAATTGAAAAAAAAATTGAAAAAATAGGTAGAAAAATTGAAAAAAAAGATTTTAGGTATAGATCCTGGAACAATAAATTGTGGTTATGCAATTGTAGAAAAAGAAAAAAGTAATGTGAGATTAATTGAAGCTGGATTGATAAAAATCAAGACAAAAATATTGCAAGAACAAATAGTTGAAATGACAGAAGGTCTCGACTTGATTTTTTCAAATCATAAAATCGATGAAGTATCAATTGAAGATATGTTTTATGCTTTTAATCCAAAAACAGTTATAAAGTTGGCTCAATTTAGAGGTGCAATTTCTTTAAAAGTTTTACAAGAGTTTGGTAATTTTTCTGAATATACTCCTCTTCAAGTTAAAAAAGCAGTTACTGGAAATGGAAAAGCCACTAAAGAGCAAGTTGCATTTATGGTAAAACGATTATTGGGAATTAAAAAAGAGATCAAGCCACTTGACATCACCGATGCCATTGCAATTGCATTGACACATGCACAAAGAATTAAATAATTAAATTTAATGTTTAATTATGTAAAGAAAATGTGAAAATCAAATTTATTTAATCAAGATAGTGATACAATTGTATTAAATGTGTTATAGTTATATAACAAGACAAACTTAGGGAAAAACATGAAATACTTAGTAACCGATGATTCAAAAATGGCAAGAAAAATGATTATTAAATCTATTCAAGATATTATCAATGAAGAAGATGAAATTATTCAAGCAACCAATGGAGAAGAAGCTGTAAGTATGTATAAAGAAGAAAATCCTGATATTTCTTTTATGGATTTAACAATGCCTATCATGGATGGTTTTGAAGCTACTCTTGCTATAAAGAGTTTTGACCCAGATGCAAAAATCATAATAGTGAGTGCTGATATTCAAGAAGGGTCTATGAAAAAAGCCAAAGAAAATGGTGCCTTGGGATTTATTAAAAAACCAATTAATCCAGATAACTTAAAAAACATGTTAATGAAATTGGGTTTACTGTGAGTGACCATTTAACACTTAATGAAGATGAAAGAGATTGTCTTCAAGAGTTAATGAACATTTCTTATGGAAGTGCAACGGCTGCAATTGCAGAAATCATTGACAAATTTGCAACCTTATCTATTCCAAATATCAAGACAGCAACTTTAGATGAATTTAAAGTTTATTTACAAGAAAAATTAGATCATGGAAAATCTCACTATGTGACCAATCAACTGATTAATGGAACTATTTCTGGTGAGACTATGTTTGTGATTGATAATAAATCAACAGTAAATCTTGGAAGTGAGTTTGATTTAGAAGAAGATGAATTGGTTGAAGATGAGTTAAAAGATGTGGTTTTAGAAATATCTAATATTATTACTTCTACAACTTTGAGTAAATTTTCTGAACTGATTGACGCATCTATTACCTTTTCTCCTCCCAGTATTAAAATATTACACTCCATTGAAGAGTTTCATGAACATTATGCAAACGAATATAGTCATATAATTATTATTTCAACTGACATTAAATTTGAAGATCAGCATATTAATGGTGAATTACTTATCTTATCAAAAGATGAGTCAATTTTATATATGAAAAATGCTTTAAATAGGCTACTAGAAGAGTTCTAAATGATAAACAACGAAATTTTATTTGACACAATTGATAATGGGATTGTTATATTAGATGAAAATCTAAATATTATTGCTTGGAACTATTGGTTAGAAGTTAGGACAAGTGTTAATGAAAAAAATATAATAAATAAAAATATTTGTAAAGAGTTTTCTTATATTAATGAAAAAAAATTAAAACGGAAAATAAAAGCTGTTTTGGTTACAAAATCACCTGCTTATTACAATGTGGATCCACACCAATATTTTATCCAAATACCCACAAACTCAATTGTTGAAAAAATTTTTAAATATATGCAACAAGATGTGACTATTGTACCTTATGACTTAGAAAAGAAACAAGTTTGTTTGTATATTTATGACAAAACTTCTTTATGTAAAACCAATTTTAAATTAGAAAAACTAAATGAACAACTTATTGATTTATCAAATAAAGATCCCATGACTCAAGCTTACAATAGGCGTTATTTTGGTGAAGTATCTAAAAAGATGTTATCACTATCTATTAGAAACAAACAAAGCTTAAGTTTGGTGATACTTGACATTGATAAATTCAAAGACATCAATGATACTTATGGTCACTCAATAGGGGATGATGTTATTATTATGTTGTCCAATACCCTTGAACAATCTATTCGTCAAAGTGATATTAGTGCCAGATTTGGTGGAGAAGAATTTGTAATACTTTTTAATGATTCTGATAAAGATGATACTTATAAACTAGCGGATGAGATTAGACAAAAAATCGAAAATCTCACTGTGATATCTCAAAATGAGAATATACAATTTACTGTAAGCATTGGTGTGGCACAATTTGATGAGGAACGTGATAAAAAAGGCATAGAAGAGACCATAAAAAGAGCTGATGAAGCTTTATATTATGCGAAAGAGCACGGAAGAAATCAAGTCGCAAAAAGTGAATAACTAACTGCTTTAAACAATATCTTTGTATACTTGCGCTTTTAATTTAAATAGGAACTTATATATGATAAAAATTGGAGTACTCTCATCTTATAATGGCAGTGGTTTTATTGCCTTACAAAAAGCATGTGAAAGTGGTTATATCAATGCAGAAATTGTTGTTGTTATCTCAAACAATACCAATGCTAATGTCCTTTTGACAGCACAAAATAATAATATTAAAAATCATTGCATCAATACAAAAAAATATCCAAATGATAACGTTGATTTAAAAATCTTAGAAGTTTTAAAAGAAAATCAATGTGATTATGTGTTTTTATCAGGATATATGAAAAAAATTGATGCATCTTTGATTGAAGCATATCCAAACAAAATAGTTAATTGTCATCCAGCACTCTTACCAAACTTTGGTGGGAAAGGTATGTATGGACGATTTGTTCATGAAGCAGTTGTAAAAGCTAAGGCTCCTAAAACAGGAGTTACAGTTCACTTTGTTAATGAAAATTATGATGAAGGGGAACATATCTTACAAAATGAAATTTTAGTTTCCCCAACTGAATCTGTAGATTCAGTTGAGAATAGAGTTAAAGAAATAGAGACCACAACTATTGTTGAAGCCTTTAAAAAACTAATCAACGATTAGTTTTTATTTAAATAAACCTTCTAATTCTTCTTTAGTTGATACGTGAGTCAGTGTTTTTACTTTACCGTTTTCAAGTGTATAAACAGAAATAAAATCTTCTTTCTTAGAAAATACATCTCTATTCTTATCATCTAAAAATAGAATTGAAAATGGGTATTTTTTCATCTTCGGAATAGCAAAAAACCTAGAAATTAGTGAAGGCATACCAGAAATATCTCCAATATAAACCGTTTCGTTTTTTGTTAAGAAATCATCTTCTTTTGCCAATAAAAACTCTTTAAGTATAGTACTCATACTTTTATCATAAGCAACCAGTACTTTTTTACTCTCAACAGATATAGTATGTGTTTTTTCAAACTGGTCATCTAAAGTAATTGTAGGGAAGGTATCTCCAACGTTTAATGTTTGCGCGAAACTTAAAATACTAAACATTAGTATTAATAATAGTTTTTTCATATTTTTCCTTTTAAAAAATTATCGTATTCTAGCGATAATTTTTTAATAAATAGTTAACAAAAAAAATCAATATAAACATTTAATTAAGTTATTTAAACAATTATAGGTATAATCCATGTGGGATACGAAGGAAAACGATGTTTGAATATATTTTAATTTTTATATTTCTTATAATAATTTTATGGATGTATTTGTCCTCAAGAAGAAAAGATCGCTTTAATTATAATAGAAAACTCGAAGAGGATGTAAAAAAACAACTTTTAGAGTTAAGACAAAAAGACAAACTTTTGATTGCTCAATCAAAACTTGCTGCTGTTGGTGAAACTCTGGCTCATATTGCTCACCAATGGAAACAACCTCTTTCTCAAATCAATTCAGTTGTGTTAAATATTGAAGCCGATTTTGAAGATAATAAACTCAACCGTGAAGTTTTAGAAGATCATTTAAATGAGATAGAAAAAATGACGTTTTATATGTCTGATACCATAGAGAGTTTTAATACTTATTTACAACCCAGTGAAACTGTAGAATACTTCTCTATGAAAGAAGCGTTTGATACTTCTTTTGAATTGGTCTATAAACTACTGGAGTCAAGAAGAATTGAATGTAAACTTGAAATTATAGAAGATGCTTTTGTTAAAGGTATTAAAAAAGAGTTTGTTCAAGCTTTATTGGTACTTCTTAATAATGCAAAAGATGTATTAATTGAAGAAAAGATTAAATATCCCAAAATTCATATAATCATTCATAAAGTAGATAATAAAGCTGTGTTTGATATTTCAGATAATGGTGGAGGGATCAAAGATGAATACTTTGACAAAATATTTGATCCTTACTTTACAACCAAACCCCATTCACAAGGTACGGGTCACGGACTTTGTATGGCAAAAATGATTATTGAAAAAAGTATGCATGGTACTTTAAATGTTGAAAATCATGTGAATGGAGCTAAGTTCTCTATTTTATTAACATCTGAAAAGGAGCCCAGTTAATGGATTCATATACAATACTTTATGCAGAAGATGAAGAGCAAACACGTTTAAACTATACCAACTATTTAAACAGATATTTTAAAAAGGTTTATTCTGTATCTAATGGTGAAGAAGCTTTAAGTGAATATGAAAAGCAAAAACCAGATGTTTTATTACTAGATATTAATATGCCTAAGATTAATGGTCTTGAAGTGGCAAAAAAAATAAGACAAAAAGATAAAGTCAGTCGAATCATAATTTTAACCGCACATTTAGAACAAGATAAACTACTTTTTGCAGCTGAGTTAAATCTCACAAAGTATTTGCCCAAACCAATTTCTAGAATAGAGTTAAAAGAAGCATTAAATGAGGCCATCTCACAACTACAAGAAGTATCAGAAGAAATCGATTGTATTTGCTTGGGTGAGAATATTGTTTGGGATAAACGAAGTAAAAAACTAAAAAATGATGGTGTAGATATAAAACTCACCAAATATGAGATGTTACTGCTGGAACTTTTAAGTTCAAAAGAAAATAAAATTTTTTCTCTGGATGAAATCTCTTTACATCTTTGGAATGATATTGATGATTTAGAACTTGATACTACTAAACTCAAAGATATTATTAAAAGAATAAGAAAAAAACTACCTAAAAACTCACTGGAAAATATATATGGTGCAGGTTATAAACTCAATATTCCCTAAATTCTAAAATTTGCACTTTTTTGATACTTTTCTTCCTCTTTTGTCCTTTAAAATGCTTATATATGAATTTTTTTAGGAAAAAACAACAAATTTTGAATTATCAATAATTTGAATTTTCTCAAAAATCTTCTAAAAATGTTGCTTTTTTTGTATTTTAAAAGGTCATTTTTCCTCTTAAAAATAAATACAAAACAAGCTTTCATAAGAGACTACTATTCAGTGAAATAGTTTGTGATATTTTATATTTTGATTTGGAGTATTGAATTTCTATCCCAAATAAGTGAAAATTCTAAATTCAAATATATGAAATACTATCAACTCTTTCATTGTGTAGTGGTCTTTATACTAATATAAATAGGAGAAATAAGATGAGTTTTTTAAGCAACCAAAATTTGAAAGAAGCAGATAGCGAAATATTCGCAATAGTAGAAGATGAATTAGAGAGACAAACAACACACCTAGAGATGATAGCAAGTGAGAACTTCACAAGTCCAGCAGTAATGCAAGCAATGGGATCAGTATTTACAAATAAATACGCAGAAGGATACCCATATAAAAGATATTATGGTGGTTGTGAGTTTGCTGATAAAGCTGAACAACTGGCAATTGATAGAGCGTGTGAAATTTTTAAATGTAAATATGCCAATGTACAACCTCATTCAGGTTCTCAAGCTAATGGTGCAGTATATGCTGGACTTATTAAAGCCGGTGATAAAATTCTTGGTATGGATCTTTCTCATGGTGGACACTTAACTCATGGTTCTAAACCTTCTTTTTCTGGTAAAAATTATCATTCTTTTACTTATGGTGTTGAACTTGATGGTAGAATCAATTATGAAAGAGTAATGGATATTGCTAAAATCACTCAACCAAAAATCATTGTGTGTGGAGCAAGTGCATACGCTAGAGAAATTGATTTCAAAAAATTTAGAGAAATAGCTGATGCAGTTGGAGCAATTTTATTTGCTGATATCGCTCACATCGCTGGATTAGTAGCTGCAGACCTTCATATGTCTCCTTTTCCTTATGCAGATGTAGTTACAACAACAACACACAAAACACTAAGAGGACCTCGTGGTGGAATGATCATGACAAATGATGAAGCCATTTCTAAAAAAATCAACTCAGCAATTTTCCCTGGAATCCAAGGTGGACCACTTATTCATGTAATTGCAGCTAAAGCAGTTG
>Ga0209081_1001798_pt1 | contig 12660 bp, 10 predicted proteins | sample GOMGulsemesocosm_4_FD_184636 | JGI IMG/M metagenome (GOLD analysis project Ga0209081, IMG submission 184636) | Methane-oxidizing microbial communities from mesocosms in the Gulf of Mexico - GOM15B Gulf of Mexico (SPAdes) (version 2) | ecosystem: Environmental > Aquatic > Marine > Cold seeps... | reverse complement strand
ATAGTTTTTTACTTAAGAATTTCTAAGATTTCTTGAAGCTCAGCTTTTATCAGCTGAATTTCTACTTTAGTTTGAGTTGTATCTTGCTGTGTATTATCACCCGAAAGGTGTGATCTTGCGCCACCAATGGTGTAGCCATCTTCATACAACAAGCCACGTATTTGACGAATAAGAACAACATCTTGACGTTGGTAATAACGTCTATTACCACGGCGTTTAACAGGTTCAAGCTGTGGGAATTCTTGCTCCCAGTATCTTAGAACGTGTGGTTTAACAGCGCATAATTCACTAACTTCACCAATGGTAAAGTAGCGTTTTGCCGGTATCGCTGGCAGTTCGTTATTATGGCTGGGTTCCAGCATAGGCTTCTACTCGCTCTTTAAGTTTCTGTCCTGTTCTAAGTGTCACAACGCGTCTTGCGGAGATAGCCACTTCTTCCCCTGTTTTAGGGTTACGACCAGGTCTTGCATCTTTATCTTTTAATTCAAAATTACCAAAACCTGATATTTTAACTTGCTCACCCTTTTCAAGAGATGATTTTATCGCTTCAAACATCTGCTCAACAATTTCCTTTGCCTCGCGCTTATTAAGACCTAACTCGTCAAATAATTGCTCGGTTAAATCAGCTTTTGTTAATGACATCTTTATTAATCCCTTAGCTGAGCGTTGAATAATTTCTTTAGGTTGATGAGCAATTCAGTAACCACTTCATCAATTTCAAGATCGACTAGTGTCTTAGATTTATCCTGTAAAATCAAGCCTAAAGCGACACTTTTTCGTCCACTTTCAATACCTTTACCTTGATAGATATCAAAAACCAACGCGTCTTTAACAAGGCCACCTAACTGACAAATATAGTCTGTAATATCAGCAACAGCCTGTTTTTCATCAACAATTAAAGCAAGGTCTCGTCTTACTGACGGGTACTTAGATATGGCTTCAAATACAGGAATATCACGTACTTGAATTAATGATAACTTTAACTCAACCAGGTACACAGGCTTTTTAACATCGAAATCACTTTCTAAACCCGGGTGTAATAAGCCAATATAGCCGACCTGATCTCCCGCTGAGTTAGTAATTCCAGCTGTTTGACCGGGGTGTAGCGCATTATGACGTCCAGCTTTAAACTGAAACTCTTTTGCCGTCCCATTGAGTGAAAAAATAGATTCCACATCATTTTTCACATCGTAAAAGTCAACACCTCGGCTTGATTCAGCCCATTGCTCAGGTGATGCTTTACCAGTAACCAGTAAAGACAACATTTGCTCTTGTTGTAACTCACCATCTACCACAGTAAACTTCAAGCCGGTTTCAAAAAACTTAACACTCTCTTCATTCCGTTTAATATTTGCATCCATTGCTCGCAATAAACCAGCCCAGAGTGTCGTCCTCATCACTGATAAATCGGCAGAAATAGGGTTTTTTAAACGGTATACATCTTCATTCGGTGTTAAGTGCTTTAACGCGGCTTCATCAGTAAAACTATAAGTAATGGCTTCCTGATAGCCTAGATCAACCAGTAAGTCTTTTATTCTATCAAGCGGCTGCTTTATCTCTTCAACCGCGGTTAATGAACCCGAAATATTCAAACTATTTTGTGGCAAGTTGTCATAGCCGTATAGACGAGCAACTTCTTCAATCAAATCTGCTTCAATCTCGATATCAAAACGGTAGCTAGGCGCTGTTATAAGCCACTCTTTAGCACTTTTCTCAACCAGCATACCTAGGCTATTAAAATAATTTTCAACGGTTTCTTCAGCCAGTTGAATACCAAGTACACGCTCAATTCTCTCAAAACGTAATGCAACTTTATTTCTAGCTGGCAATTGATCATTTGATGTGACATCCGTTAGCGGACCCACTTGACCACCCGCAATATCAACCAATAATTGAACAGCTCTATCTAACGCTCTGTAGCATAACTCTGGATCAACGCCACGCTCAAACCGGTGAGAAGAGTCAGTATGCAAGCCATACTTTCTCGATTTACCTGCAATGGTAATGGGTGTAAAAAAGGCACACTCAATAAAAACATCTTTTGTTTGATCGTTAACAGCCGATGATTCTCCGCCCATAACGCCCGCAAAAGCCAGTGCTTGCTGCTGATCGGCAATCACTAATACGTCTTCATCTAACTCAATTTTTTGATCATTTAAAAGCGCTAACGTTTCACCCTTACGTCCACGTCGCACCACAAGGCCATCGCTAATTTCATCTAAATCAAACGCATGTAATGGCTGCCCGAGTTCTAATAAGACATAATTAGTAACATCAACTAAAGGCCCTAAACTCCGTTGCCCACAGCGTCGAAGCTTTTCCTGCATCCAAATAGGGGTTTCCACACTGCGGTCTAAGCCTTTAACAACTCGCCCTAAGTAACGCGGACAATCCGCTGAAGCCTCAACAAGCACATCAACACTATCATCGATCGTCACACTAATTTGAGGCGCTGGTTTAGCGGTAAACTCCTGCTCTGAAAAACAGGCTATTTCTCGTGCCACACCTTCAATACTTAAACAGTCAGCACGATTCGGGGTTAAATCTACTTCAATAATCGTGTCATCTAATTGTAGGTAGTCACGAATATCATCACCAATAGGCGCATCATCAGGCAGTTCCATCAAGCCATCGGCTGATTCTGCTAAACCTAACTCTGCTTCCGAACATAGCATTCCATGAGAAGGCTCTCCACGTAGTTTAGACTTCTTGATTTTGAAATTACCCGGAAGTATCGCTCCAACTGTTGCCACAGGAATTCGTAAATCTAATCGTACATTGCTCGCACCGCAAACAATGTCTAATAACTCATCACTCCCAATAGATACTTTGCATAAACGTAATTTGTCTGCATTCGGGTGCGCTTCAACAGACGTAACTTTTCCAACAACAACACCACTAAACTCAGCAGCAGCTGGATTAACTGAATCAACCTCAAGGCCGGCCATTGTTAACTTTTCGGTTAACAGCTCAGTTGGAATTGAATAATCTACAAATTCTTTAAGCCATGCTTCATTAACTAACATTTTAAATTCCCACCCAGCTTAATTAAATTGTCTTAAAAACTTAAGGTCATTTTCAAAAAACAACCGTAAATCATTTATTTTGTAACGTAGCATCGTCAACCTTTCAACACCCATACCAAAAGCAAAGCCGGTATAAGTATCCGAGTCAATATTTATATGACGAAATACTTCAGGGTGGATCATGCCGCAGCCAAGCACTTCAAGCCAGCCTGTTTGCCCACAAACACGACAACCATCCCCTTCGCACATCACACACTCAATATCGACTTCAGCAGAAGGCTCTGTAAATGGGAAGTAAGACGGTCTAAAACGTACTTTCACATCTTTCTCGAAAAAGGCTTTCAAAAACTCACTAATAACACCTTTTAAATCCGCAAAATTAACATTTTTATCAACGACAAAACCTTCAACCTGGTGAAACATTGGCGTATGGGTAATATCTGAATCACAACGATACACTCGACCGGGTGCAATAATTTTTAACGGAGGCTCACTATTTTCCATCACACGTATTTGTACCGGTGATGTATGCGTCCTAAGTAAGGTGTGCTCATCGAAGTAAAATGTATCGTGCATTGCCCTTGCAGGGTGATGAGAAGGTATATTCAACGCTTCAAAATTATGAAAGTCATCTTCTACTTCAGGCCCTGTCGCCACATCAAAACCAATACGGCTAAAAATCTGCTCAATACGGCGCATGGTTCTTGTAACAGGGTGAACACCACCAACAGCTTGGCCTCGCCCTGGCAGGGTTACATCAATCGTTTCTTCTTCAAGCCGCTTTGCCAGCAAAGCATTTTCTAGCGCCGTTTTACGTGACTCTAATGCCGCCTGAAACGCCTGCTTAGCGAGATTTATCGTTGCCCCAACCTTTGGCCGTTCTTCGGCTGGTAAACTGCCCAGCGTTTTCATCTGACGGGTAAAGGTACCTTTTTTTCCAAGATAGGAAACTCGAATATCTTCTAGTGCCGTTAATGTATCTGCTTGCGTTAGTTCCGCTTCAGCTTGCTCGACGATGTTTTCTAATGAATTTTCCACGTTGCTGTCTTTTACTTGATCCAAATAAATAAGGGAAAGATCAGCAGACCTTTCCCTCACGACTAACTATTAGTTTTTAATAGTTGCTACAGCAACTACCTGAGTAATAAATACTCAGCAACCAGTCTTATCTACAGATTTGATTTTGCAGTCGCTACTAACTGCGAAAATGCGTCTTTATCAAATACTGCAAGATCAGCCAAAACTTTTCTGTCTAGGCCAATTGATGCTTTTTTAAGGCCATTCATGAAGCGGCTGTAAGACAAACCACAACTACGAGCACCAGCATTAATACGAGCGATCCAAAGTGCACGGAACTGACGTTTTCTTTGACGACGATCTCGGTAAGCATATTGACCCGCTTTGATAACGGCTTGTTTAGCAACACGGTAAATACGGCTACGTGCTCCGTAATAACCTTTTGCTTGTTTTAATACTTTTTTGTGTCTTGCTCTCGCAACAACACCGCGTTTTACTCTAGGCATTTCTTATCCTCAAAAAATCTAAATTAGCTATATGGCAACATACGTGTTGCACTTTTCATATCTGATGCATGAAGCACTGAAGCCTTACGCAATTGACGTTTTCTTTTAGTGGTTTTTTTGCTCAAAATATGACGCAAATGAGCTTGTTTACATTTAAATGCACCGCTTCCCGTTCTTTTGAAACGTTTAGCTGCACCACTGTTTGACTTCATCTTGGGCATTACTGTACTCCGTTAATTAATTTTTTCTTGGTGCCATCACCATAACCATCTGGCGACCTTCAAACTTTGGTCGTTGCTCGACCACCGCTAATTCATCTAAATCTTTCTCTACGCGCTTTAACAGCTCCATACCAAGCTCTCTATGGGCCATTTCTCTACCGCGAAATCTTACTGTGATTTTGGTTTTATCCCCATTCTCTAAAAATGAGCGAAGGTTACGTAGTTTTACGTTGTAATCACCAATATCAGTACCAGGGCGGAACTTAATTTCCTTAACCTGAATATTCTTTTGCTTCTTTCTTGATGCCTGTAATTTCTTACTTGCTTCAAACTTAAATTTACCATAATCCATAATACGGCAAACTGGAGGAGACGCTGTTGGTGACACTTCAACCAAATCTAATTCCACGTCAGCCGCGAGGCTTTTTGCCTTCTCTAACGAAACGACACCAACTTTCTCACCGTCTTGATCGATAAGTCTGACGTTTGCTATCGTAATGTCGTCATTAATTCTTACTTTTTTTGTTGCGATGTCTCAATCTCCAAAATATTTAAATATAAATAAGTCTTTTTCGCTTATTCGACTTATCTACTACGTGTAAAACACTCTTAGGGTTCTAGTTTAGAACACTCGGCAACATTCTTCGCCACAAGTGCAATAAATTCCTCAGGAGTGAAATTACCCATGTTTTTTCCACTTAAAGAACGTACTGCTAATTCGTTGTTTTCGACCTCTTTATCACCAAGGACAACCAAGTATGGAATACGCTTTAAAGTATGCTCACGAATTTTAAAGCCGATCTTCTCATTTCTCAAGTCTATTTTGACTCTGATTCCTTGTTTTTGAAGGATTTTTGCAATTGAGGCCACATATTCGTCATTTTTATCGGTAATTGACATTAAAACGACTTGTGTCGGTGCTAACCAAACTGGAAATTTGCCCGCGTACTCTTCAATCAGAATTCCGATAAATCGCTCTAATGAACCTAAAATAGCTCGATGCAACATCACCGGTGATTGACGAGATCCATCCTCAGCAATATATTGTGCATCTAAACGATCTGGCATCGAGAAATCGACTTGAATCGTTCCGCACTGCCAAACACGATCCAAACAATCTTTTAATGAGAATTCAATTTTAGGACCATAAAAAGCCCCTTCACCCGGCTGTAAGTCCCAATCCAAGTTCTTCGCATTTAATGCATCTTCTAAAGCTTTTTCAGACTTATCCCACACTTCATCTGAACCAACACGCTTTTCTGGACGTGTTGATAGTTTAATAATAATATCGGTAAAACCAAAATCTGCATAAACTTCATATAACAAGTCTATAAAGTCAGAGACTTCTGACTGAATTTGTTCTTCTGTACAGAAAATATGTGCGTCATCTTGAATAAAGTTTCGTAAACGCATCAAGCCATGCAACGTGCCAGATGGCTCATTACGATGGCAAGAGCCAAACTCAGCCATTCTTAATGGTAAGTCTCGGTAACTTTTTAAGCCTTGGTTGTAAATTTGCACATGGCAAGGGCAGTTCATCGGCTTAACCGCATATTCACGGCTATCAGACTGTACCGTAAACATATCGTCACGGAATTTATCCCAATGCCCTGACTTTTCCCACAACGTTTTATCAACTAGTTGCGGTGTACGGACTTCTACATAGTTATTAAGCTCCAACTTTCGGCGGATGTATTGCTCAATAGTACGGTATATCGTTAAACCAGCATCATGCCAAAAAATCATTCCCGGCGCTTCTTCCTGTAAATGGAATAAGTCTAGCGCTTTAGATATTTTACGGTGATCACGCTTTTCAGCTTCTTCAATTCGGTGCAAGTACTTCTTTAGCGCCTTTTTATCCGACCACGCGGTGCCATAGATACGCTGTAGCATTTCATTATCTGAATTACCACGCCAGTATGCACCGGCTATTTTTGTTAGCTTAAAGGCTTTTAAACTACTGGTATTAGGCACATGCGGCCCTCTACATAAATCAGTAAATTCACCCTGCTGATAAAGGGACAACACTTGGTCTTGTGGAATACTTTCAATAATTTGCGCTTTGTATTCTTCCGACTTCCCTCTGAACAACTCAACCGCTTCATCACGTGAAACTTCAATACGCTCAACAGGAATGGCTTGCCCAGCCAGCTCGGTCATTCTTTTTTCGATAAGAACGAGATCATCCGGCGTAAACGAGCGTTCAAATGCAAAATCGTAGTAGAAGCCGTTATCAATAACTGGGCCAATAGTCACTTGTGCGCTTGGATATAATTGTTTAACCGCTTGAGCTAATAAGTGAGCGGCTGAATGACGAATTACTTCAACACCCTCTTCATCACGCGCAGTAACAATCGATAGACTTGAGTCTTCCTCTATTAAATGAGACGCATCAACTAACACATCATTTACTTTTCCAGCCAAGGTGGCTTTTGCTAAGCCAGCACCAATATCGGCCGCAACCTCAAGCACGCTAACAGCCTGCGAAAACTCACGCTGACTTCCATCCGGTAATGTAATAACTGGCACGTTAAGACCTTAAATAAATTAAATAGAGGGTATAAAAATGATTTCAATTTGATTGGTAGGCACGAGTGGATTCGAACCACCGACCTCATCCATGTCAAGGATGCGCTCTAACCAACTGAGCTACGCGCCTGCTATTCAATCAACTGAAGACCGCGCATTGTACTGAAAACACGACCAATAGTGAAGCATTAATTGCTAGCAAAATATTTATGCACCCAGTACCAACATATCATTTAATTTACTTATTTCATCACGAACCTTAGCGGCTTCTTCAAATTCTAAATCACGTGAATGCTGATACATTTTTGCTTCCAATGTCTTAATGGCTTTTCCTATTTGAGCCGGACTATAAGCTTGATACTTGGCCGCTTGCTCAGCCACCTGTTTCATGCCCGTACGTTTTGCACGCACCGAACCCTCCATAATATCGCTTACTTTTTTAACAATCCCTTTCGGCACAATGCCATGCTCTTCATTATAGGCTTGCTGCATACCTCGTCGGCGAATGGTTTCATCCATCGCTCGCTGCATAGACCCCGTTATTTTATCCGCATATAAAATAGCCTTACCTCTCACGTTTCTTGCCGCCCGACCAATGGTTTGAATCATTGATACCTCTGAACGTAAAAAACCCTCTTTATCCGCATCTAAAATAGCCACCAAGGACACCTCAGGAATATCCAAACCTTCTCGCAGTAAGTTAATTCCAATCAATACATCAAAGATGCCTAATCGTAAATCACGAATGATCTCTACCCGCTCCACGGTTGGAATATCAGAATGCAAATAGCGGACTTTAATACCATGCTCCATCAAGTAATCGGTTAAATCTTCCGACATGCGCTTGGTTAACGTCGTCACGAGTATTCGTTCTTCCAGCTTAATCCGCTCATTTATTTCCGACAATAAATCATCAACCTGACTGGTTGCAGGCCTTACTTCAATGATGGGATCAAGCAAACCCGTTGGACGAACCACTTGCTCCACCACCGCGCCCGAGCGTTCCACCTCATATTTAGCAGGCGTTGCTGAGATAAAAATAGTTTGCGGCGCCTTTGCTTCAAACTCTTCAAATCTCATGGGCCGATTATCGAGTGCCGACGGCAAACGAAAACCATACTCCACCAAGGTTTCCTTACGCGAACGATCCCCTTTATACATTGCGCCAACTTGTGGCACGGTCACGTGCGACTCATCAATAAACAGCAAGGCATCATCGGGCAAGTAATCGAATAACGTTGGAGGAGCCGCCCCCACATCACGCCCCGATAAATAGCGTGAATAGTTTTCAATACCCGAACAATAGCCAATTTCACGCATCATTTCTAAATCAAACTTAGTACGCTCTTCTAGGCGCTGCGCTTCCACCAATTTATCAAGCGATCGTAGCTGCTGCAAACGGCTTGCAAGCTCCAACTTTATTTTATCAATGGCCGCCAAAATGGTTTCTCGCGGCGTTACGTAGTGCGAGATAGGAAAAATAGTAAAACGCGGGACTCGCTGAACAATCTCACCGGTTAACGGGTCAAACAAAGACAACCGCTCAATCTCATCATCAAACAACTCAACCCTGACCGCATTCTGATCCGATTCGGCAGGGAATATATCAATCACATCACCACGCACTCTATACGTTGCACGAGCCAACTCCACATCATTGCGCTTATATTGCATATCCGCCAACTGCCTAATAATATCGCGCTGACTCACCCGCTCTCCTCGCGAGAGGTGCAAGATCATACTGAAATACAGCTCTGGATCACCCAAACCATAAATGCACGATACACTGGCAACCACAATCGCATCATCACGCTCCATAAGCGCCTTCGTTGCCGATAAACGCATTTGCTGAATATGCTCATTGAGTGACGCATCCTTATCAATGAAGGTATCCGATGCCGGCATATAAGCCTCCGGCTGATAATAATCGTAATACGACACAAAATATTCAACCGAGTTATCCGGCAAAAACTCTTTAAGTTCACCGTATAACTGAGCCGCCAACGTTTTATTATGCACCAACACCAACGCTGGGCGCTGCAGCTGCGCGATGGTATGCACCATCGTGAAGGTTTTACCCGACCCCGTTACCCCCAGCAATGTTTGCTGAGACTCTCCATTTTCAACCCCTTCAACCAACGCTTTAATGGCGCTTGGCTGATCTCCGGCAGGCTGGAATGACGAATGAATATGGTATTTTCTTTTCATAGGGATTTTGCATACACGCCGCATCTAGTAGAATGCTAAGCTGATCATTAGTTAATAACGATTAATTTTATTCTAAAAAGTTAAGCAACGCCCACTTTGGGTGCGTTTTTATTACCGAGGTAACACAAACTATGGATATGAAACTTTCACAACGCGTTCAACGCATCAAGCCCTCACCTACATTAGCGGTTACAGCAAGAGCAGCTGCTTTACGTGCCGCTGGTCAAGATATTATTGGTTTAGGCGCAGGCGAACCCGATTTTGACACCCCTGAACATATAAAGCAGGCTGCTAGAGATGCAATAAACGAAGGCAAAACAAAATACACCGCTGTTGATGGAACCGTTGAACTTAAAGCCGCTATCATTAATAAGTTTAAAAATGACAACCAACTCTCATACCAAGCCGACCAAGTATTGGTGTCTTGTGGTGGCAAGCAAAGCTTCTTCAATCTAGCACAAGCCCTACTCGACGATGGCGATGAAGTTATCATCCCTGCTCCATACTGGGTTTCATACCCTGATATGTGTCTACTCGCTGGCGGCGTTCCTGTCATTGTACAAGCAAGCCAAGAGCAGTCATTCAAAATGACGCCTGAGCAACTTGAAGCTGCTATCACCAATAAAACCAAACTCGTTGTTATCAACAGTCCATCAAACCCAAGTGGCAAAGCCTATAGCAACGATGAGCTAGCAGCCCTAGGCGCTGTGTTAAAGAAATACCCAAACATATTAATCGCTACCGATGATATGTACGAACACATCCTCTGGTGTGACGAACCGTTCAGCAACATCGTGATGGCATGCCCTGAGTTGTACGATCAAACCATCGTGCTAAATGGTGTATCAAAAGCTTACTCAATGACTGGCTGGCGTATTGGTTATGCCGCAGGCCCAGTAGACTTGATCAAAGCGATGAAAAAAATTCAGTCTCAAAGCACATCAAACCCAACATCTATCTCGCAATATGCCGCTCAAGCCGCGCTTGAAGGCGATCAAAGCTGTATCAGCGAAATGTTAGTATCGTTCAAAGAGCGTCACGACTATGTCGTAGACAAGCTCAACGATATCGAAGGTGTTAGCTGCATTCATTCCGATGGCACATTCTATTGCTTCCCCGACTTCAACCCTATCTTAAACCGCATGAGCGACATTAGTAACGACGTAGACCTTGCTGAATACATTCTTGAAAAAGCAGGCGTAGCACTTGTTCCTGGCTCAGCATTCGGCTTAGATGGCCACATGCGTATATCTATTGCTACCAGCATGGATAACCTAGTTAACGCAATGGATAGAATTGCCAAATTGTTGAACGATAAATAATTCATTAAAAAAGAAATTATTGATTGACCAACAAAGCCGCGTTACGTATTATACGCGGCTTGAAACAATTCCTCTGTAGCTCAGTCGGTAGAGCAAATGACTGTTAATCATTGGGTCACTGGTTCGAATCCAGTCGGAGGAGCCATATATGAAAAAGCCAGCTTAATCGCTGGCTTTTTTGTGTCTAGAGTTTACTGAACTTGGCATAACTAAATACCTACATTCCCTCTTCTATGAGAGGTACCTTTTAATTGTGGATCGTATTTTCTATACGCCCTCTCTTTTCTTTTTTTGCTGATAGTTTAATTAATCACCTAGCTACGAGATAGTGCAACCATTCCATACACACTCTTCGCAGACTGTGGTTAAGATCATACGGAAAGTAGCACCATCGTCAGCTATGAGTCATTTCATTGAGTTTTTCCTGCATTGTTGCTTTTAGGGTCGTAAAGCTATTCTCTAATATGGGGAAATAATTGCTGACACCGTCCATATCGTTTGCTTTGCCTGCTATTTCTATTTTTAAGGCGAGGGCACTCAGTGCAAGGCCACCAACGCTAGCGGAGGCGCCTTTCATTTTGTGGCCTATTGCGCCTGCTAGTTCAGCATCGCGTTGTTCAATACTTAATTTAAGCTCGTTTATCTGATCATTTAAGTCGATGTAAAATTGCTCTGAAACGGCTTTTATTAACGCAGGTTTATGCATTAAACGTTTGCTCATGTCATCAAAATCGAATATTAGTTCTTTGCTCTCAGTGTCAGATTGTTCTGCTGTCAATGAGTCTACTGGCTCTTTTAGTCGCGCATTTTCAGGAAGCCAGTAATCAAGCATGTTAGCTACTTTTCCCGGGTCAATCGGTTTAGCAATATAGTCATCCATGCCGGCGCTCAAGCATTTTTCTTTATCACCGGCCATCGCATTGGCCGTCATGGCGATCACGGGGATAGCCGGGTTTGCTAACCCTGTGCTTGCTTCTCGAATTTTAGTGGTGGCGATATAACCATCCATAATCGGCATTTGACAGTCCATAAATACCAGATCGTGATGATTGCCTCGCTTTAAAGCAGCGATTGCTTCTTCACCGTTAGCGGCTAAATCAACCGATAAACCAAAGTTGCTGAGTACCCCTTGGATGACCAGTTGGTTAGTTGCGTTATCTTCAACAACGAGTATATGACCTTTAAATTGGTGTTTTTCATGGCTGGTAAAGCGGGTGATTAATTTTTCAGAACTATGGTTAAGTCCCGACACTTGCACAATAACATCAAATAATTCGGATTGATGAATGGGTTTGGTAAGGTAGCCATTGAAACCGGCCGCTTGCATTTTTTTGGCATCACCTCGTTGCGCATGTGATGTTGCCATAATCAATTTAACCCCTTGGAGCGTGGGGCTAGCATGAATTAATTCGCTAAGCTGAAGGCCATCCATTTTTGGCATATTCATGTCTAAAATGGCGAGGGTGTAGGGATCTCCAGCATTTGAAGCGGCATTTAATTCAATGAGCGCAGCCTCACCGCTTGCAGCCATATTATGTGGAATACCCCAAATATCGTGTAATTGATGAATTAAATCACGGTTAGTGGCATTGTCATCAACAATCAATACCTTTTGTTTATCCAAGTTATCAATACTTAGTATTTCTTCGCCAAGCTGTTCGGCCGCATCTAAATCTAATGTAAACCAAAAGTTAGAACCTTTGCCAAGGGTGCTGGTGAGGCCCACTTCACCGCCCATTAACTCGACTAGTTTTTTGCTGATGGATAAGCCTAAACCAGTTCCGCCATATTTCCGAGTGGTTGAGGTATCGGCTTGAGAAAATTGATCAAA
>Ga0209081_1001795_pt1 | contig 12671 bp, 9 predicted proteins | sample GOMGulsemesocosm_4_FD_184636 | JGI IMG/M metagenome (GOLD analysis project Ga0209081, IMG submission 184636) | Methane-oxidizing microbial communities from mesocosms in the Gulf of Mexico - GOM15B Gulf of Mexico (SPAdes) (version 2) | ecosystem: Environmental > Aquatic > Marine > Cold seeps... | reverse complement strand
CCAGAACCAGAACCAGAGCCAGAGCCAGAGCCAGAGCCAGAGCCAGAGCCAGAGCCAGAGCCAGAGCCCCAAAAATAAGCGGCATAACCGCCTTACAAAGGCTGTTGCGCACCAAAATAGATTGATGTATGCCCTGGTTTGATGCAAAATCGGAAGTTCAATTGAAAAACAATGAATAGGTTCTGTATGAAATTACTAACAGCAGTCATCAAGCCCTTTAAGCTCGATGATGTTCGTGAAGCACTTGGGGATATTGATATTTCAGGAATTACCGTTACTGAAGTGAAAGGGTTTGGGCGGCAAAGAGGGCATACCGAGCTTTACCGAGGTGCTGAATACGTAGTGGACTTCTTACCAAAAGTTAAGCTTGAAATAGCCCTGTCTGATGAGCAGCTGGATACGGCGATTGACGCCATTATTAAATCGGCCAGTACGGGTAAAATTGGTGATGGCAAAATTTTTGTCACTAATTTAGAAAAGGTAGTGCGAATTCGTACAGGGGAAACCGGCAACGAGGCTATTTAAGTGAAATTTAATCAAAGTAGTTTATTGCTAGCGTTATGTGTATTACCTAATGTTGTTTTTGCTGATGAGTTGAACGGAGCTAATACAGCGTGGATTTTAACGTCGACAGCATTGGTTCTTTTTATGACCATCCCTGGTCTGTCAATGTTTTATGCAGGTTTAGTTAGAAGCAAAAATGTATTGTCAGTCTTTATGCAGTGTTTTTCTATAACCTGTGTGGCATCAATTTTATGGTTTGTAGTAGGTTATAGCTTGGCTTTTGGTGAGGGCAATGCTTGGATTGGTGATTTCTCCAAAGTGATGTTTGCAGGGGTTGATAGAGACACCTTGTCAGGTGATATCCCTGAGTCTTTGTTTGCAATGTTTCAAATGACTTTTGCGATTATTACACCGGCATTAATTATTGGTGCTTTCGCTGAGCGCATGAAGTTTTCAGCCATGTTGTTGTTTAGTGCTATTTGGTTGTTGGCCGTTTATGTGCCCGTGACGCACTGGGTTTGGGGCGGTGGCTGGCTAGGAGCAATGGGTGTGTATGATTTTGCTGGCGGTATTGTCGTGCATATTACTGCTGGTGTAGCAGCGCTAGTGGCGGCCATGGTATTGGGGCCAAGAAAAGGTTTTCCAAATACGGCAATGCCTCCTCATAACTTAACAATGACCATTGTCGGAGCGGGTATGCTTTGGGTCGGTTGGTTTGGCTTCAATGGTGGCAGTGCTTTGGCTGCTAATGGCGATGCAGCGATGGCAATTGTAGTGACTCATATCTCTGCATCAATGGGTGCATTTACTTGGATGGTTATTGAGTGGAAAAAATTTGGTAAGCCAAGTGCACTGGGTGTAGTAACGGGTATGGTGGCTGGTTTAGGTACGATTACACCTGCATCAGGTTTCGTTGGCCCAGGAGGCGCTTTAATTATTGGCCTATTAGCAGGGATTGTGTGCTTTAGTGCGACTCAATATGTAAAGCGTGTGCTGAAAATTGATGACTCACTCGATGTGTTTCCCGTGCATGGTGTCGGCGGTATATTAGGTTCACTTGTGGTTGCAGTCTTTGCGTCGACAAGCCTAGGAGCCTTTAGTGGTTATGGCTTTGCAGAGGGTATTTCATCGATTGCTGAGCAGTTTTCGGTTCAAGTAATAGCGGTAGTTTCAACGATTGTGTTTACCGCGGTTGTAACCTATGTCATCTTGAAGCTGGTTGCTCTTGTTACTGGTGGTTTACGAGTAGATGAAGAGTCTGAAGTTGAAGGGCTTGATGTCGCCTCTCATGAAGAAAAAGGCTATAACTTATAAGGTTAGGGTGAGCTAAATTTGCGTATGCCAAGCTTCTTTAATTAGAAGCTTGGCAAGTAGCTATTTACAAAGATGAAGGGTATTAATATAAATGACTACTCAGCTTCTACGTTCTGCTTAAGCACTCGGTGTGACGTCAGGTTCTAAACAGCTAAGCTCTATACAGATAGGTTTTGTATACGACCATCTTTTAACCGACCACTTAATAAAGAAGCTCAGGCTGGTTAATAGCAAATATTGGTCTATTCATCAAGTGCTTATCGGTGATATAATTCTGAATTCATTAAAACAAATATTCATTTGGGCGAAAGCTTGAGGCTTTTTGTTTGGCCAACATTTTTATTTAACTTACACAATTGTAGACTTATGACTGACTTAACCAAATATAGAAATATCGGTATTTTTGCTCATGTGGATGCGGGTAAAACCACGACCACTGAACGTATCTTAAAACTGACAGGCAAAATTCATAAAACAGGTGAGGTTCACGATGGTGAAGCAACAACCGACTTTATGGAACAAGAAGCCGAGCGTGGAATAACCATTCAGTCTGCAGCCGTTTCATGTGAATGGGATGGCCACCGAATGAACATTATTGACACACCGGGCCACGTTGATTTCACTATCGAAGTGTACCGTTCATTAAAAGTGTTAGATGGTGGTGTGGGTGTTTTCTGTGGATCTGGTGGTGTTGAGCCTCAGTCAGAAACAAACTGGCGTTATGCTAATGAATCAGGCGTATCACGTGTTATTTTTGTTAATAAACTAGATCGTATGGGCGCTGATTTCTACCGTGTTGTTGATCAAGTTAAAAACGTACTTGATGCAAACCCATTAGTGATGGTGTTGCCGATTGGTACTGAAGACGAGTTTACTGGAGTTGTCGATTTATTAACGCGTAAAGCGTATATCTGGGATGATTCAGGTCTTCCAGAAAACTACACTGTTGGTGATGCACCTGCTGACATGGTAGAAAAAATGGAAGAATACCGTGAAAAGTTAATTGAAACAGCGGTAGAGCAAGACGATGACTTAATGGAAGCTTATCTTGAAGGCGAAGAGCCGTCATTAGAAGACATTAAGCGTTGTATTCGTAAAGGTACAATTGCATTAGATTTCTTCCCAACATATTGTGGTTCTGCGTTTAAAAACAAAGGTATTCAATTAGTATTGGATGCAGTAGTTGATTACTTACCAAACCCAACTGAAGTTAAGCCTCAGCCAGAAACTGATGAGGAAGGTAACGAAACAGGTAAATTTGCGATCGTTGATCCTAATGGCCCATTACGTGCGTTAGCATTTAAAATTATGGATGACCGTTTTGGAGCGCTAACATTTATCCGTATCTACTCAGGGCAAATGAATAAAGGCGATACCGTACTAAATACATTCACCGGTAAAACAGAACGTATTGGTCGTCTTGTTGAAATGCAAGCTGAAGATCGTATCGAGCTAACCGGTTCGCAAGCGGGTGATATTGTTGCTGTTGTGGGTATGAAAGATGTGCAAACAGGTCACACACTATGTGATCCTAAAAACCCAGCAACATTAGAACCTATGGTATTCCCAGAGCCAGTTATTTCTATTGCTGTATCACCAGTAGATAAAGGTGGTTCAGAAAAAATGGGTATTGCGATTGGTAAAATGATTAAAGAAGATCCTTCATTCCGTGTTGAAACCGATGAAGATAGTGGTGAAACTATTCTGAAAGGCATGGGTGAGCTTCACTTAGATATTAAAATTGATATTCTTAAACGTACTCATGGTGTTGAAGTAAGTGTTGGTAAACCTCAAGTAGCTTACCGTGAAACAATTACTAAGCGCCTAGAAGACAGTTACACACATAAGAAGCAATCAGGTGGTTCTGGTCAATTTGGTAAAATTGATTATGTTATCGAACCAGCTGAAACAGGTGAAGGCTTTAGCTTCGAATCTAAAGTGACAGGTGGTAACGTTCCTCGTGAATACTGGCCTGCTGTTGAGAAAGGTTTCAAAAAGAGAATGGATAAAGGTGTTTTAGCTGGCTACCCTTGTGTAGACGTTAAAGTAACCCTTACTGATGGTGGCTTCCACGCAGTTGACTCCTCTGCTGTTGCATTTGAATTGGCTGCCAATGGTGCTTACCGTCAATCAATGCCTAAAGCGGGCGCACAAATAATGGAACCAATCATGAAAGTTGACGTGTTTACGCCAGATGATCATGTGGGTGATGTTATTGGTGACCTTAACCGTCGTCGTGGCATGATCAAATCACAAGATGCTGGCGCAACAGGTGTGCGTATTAAAGCTGAAGTTCCACTTAGCGAAATGTTTGGCTATATTGGTGACTTACGTACAATGACATCAGGTCGTGGTCAATTCTCTATGGAATTTGTTCATTACTTGCCTTGTCCTAGAAACATCGCAGAAGAAGTGATTAAAGAAGCTAAAGAACGCGAAGCGAACAAATAATCTCTTTGTAAGCTTTTATATAGCAAGATTAAAAAGGGCTGGTTTTACCGGCCCTTTTTATTGCGCAAAAAAAATGATCATAAAGTAAGTATGAATGTATTAATCGTCGCCTCTCTTTGGCCTGAGCCCAGTTCTTCAGCAGCAGGTCGTAGAATGATGGACATAATAAAATTATTCCATAAACAAGGTTGGAAGCTGACTTATGCTTGTACAGCGGCAGAATCAGAGTTCCGCTTCCCCTTAGAGTCGCTAGGTATTGATCTACACACAGTTAAAATAAATGATGGTGACTTTGATGTTTTTATAAAAGCATTAGCACCAGAATTAGTATTATTTGACCGCTTTATGGTGGAAGAACAATTTTCATGGCGGGTGGCTGAGCAATGCCCAGAAGCGTTTACTATGCTTGAAACATCGGACTTGCATTGTTTGCGAAAATCTCGAGAACTAGCAGTAAAAGCAGGTCAAAAATTTAAACATGAAGACCTAATGAATGACATCTCATTTAGAGAAGTAGCGAGTATTCAACGTACAGACCTGAGCTTGATTATCTCAAGTGTAGAAATGAGCATATTGGAAGAAGTTTTTAAGGTTAATAAAGCGTTGCTTCATTATTGGCCATTTATTGTCGAGCAAGGCGAGTTAAGAAAAATAAAAGCTAAGTGGCCAAGCTTTATGCAAAGAGAAGGTTTTATCAGTATTGGAAATTTTAAACATGAACCAAACTGGGACTCTGTTAAGTACTTAAAGAATGAAGTTTGGCCATTAATTCGTCAGCAATTACCCAAGGCAAAACTGTCTGTCTATGGCGCATATCCCCCGCCTAAGGCATTACAGTTGAATAAGCCACAGGAGGGCTTTTTTGTAAGAGGTCGGGCTGATGATGCGCAGCAGATTATGTTACAGGCGAAGGTTTGCCTTGCGCCGTTACGGTTTGGTGCGGGCTTAAAGGGTAAGCTGTTAGAGGCTATGGAATGTGGAACAGCTAGTGTTACCACCGATGTTGGCGCAGAAGGCATGCATGCTAACCTACCGTGGAGTGGGCGGGTTGAGGACGAGCCTCAGGCATTGGCAGATGCAGCTGTTGAAATACATAATAATGAAGCTCTTTGGTTAACATGCCAACAAAATGGTTTGGATATAATGGCGGCAAACTTTAGCCCATTGGAATTTGAACCTGCATTAATAACGAGGATTAAGCAGTTAAAAGGTAACTTGGCGGCTCATAGGCAGCAAAATTTTCAAGGCGCTATGTTACGCCACCATACGATGCGCAGTACCAAGTATATGTCGCTATGGATAGAAGAAAAAAACAAGTAGGCAGGTAAGAATGGCAAAAATCCTGATTGTAGGCTGTGGAGATATTGGAACAGCTTTAGCATTAACGTTACAAGAACAAGGGCATGAACTGACTGGGTTAAGGCGGAATCCTCCAGAAAAAAAATCAGTCATTAATTACATAAAAGCAGATGTGAGTCAGCATAAAGAACTTGCTGAGTTGGACTTTGATTATGATCAACTATTGTATATTTTGTCGCCATCATCATTTGACCTAGATGCGTATCAAGCCGTATTTTCTTTGGGTATCAAAAATATGCTCGATAGTTTAAGGGTAAAGAATGCGAGTATAGCCATCACCTTTGTTTCTTCCACAAGAGTCTATGGGCAATCGCAGGGGGAGTGGCTTACAGAAGATTCAATAACTAAACCTACAGATGAGCGAGGGAAAATACTGTTGGCGGCAGAGGAAATGATATTAGCGTTTAATGACCAGTCAACAGTGGTACGTTTTTCTGGTATTTACGGACGCTCTAATCGTTTACTTAGTCAACTAGAGGCGGGCTTACAGGTTCAGCAAGAACCAAGCTATTATACGAACCGAATTCATCGTGATGACTGTATTGGCGTGCTTGGCTTTGTTCTAAATAAGAAAGTGACTCGAAGCCTACGCGACAATACTTTTCTAGCATCGGATTCTGAGCCAGTCAGTAAATGGGAATTGGCGTTATATTTATGTGCTAAGTTTGCTTATAAAGCTCCGACGCCTTTAGTGTTAAGTAAAGAAGTGGATGCTAATAAACGCATTAATAACACCCGCTTGAAACAAGCGGGTTATGTATTTAAATTTGACTCTTTTCGGCAAGGCTATTGCTAAAGGATCGATTGTTTTATGATGACCCAGTAATAAATTTATTAGCAAACCAAGCATCTAAGCTTAAGTACTTGCCTGCACCGATAAAAAACAAAACAAGAAGCATAATAAAGTACGTGCCAGCAAACTCAATGCCGTTGTTAAGTATGACTAGGCTGCCATTTTCTGTTAACCAGTTGTAGTTTCCGTGCTCACGTAGAATTTCTTTGGCAGCGCTTAATCGTTCTATAGCGCCTGCTGTACGCTCATTTGCAAAGAATCCACTACCTTCGGCGATGGCTAGCCAGCCATTTTTCATATGTACGCTAACAGCGGCAACAAACATAGTAGCCATTAATGGAATAGATACCCAGCGTACAGCTAAGCCAATAAATAATAGTATTGCACCAATAATTTCTACCCAAGTAGCGAGTCCCGCCATTAAATAAGGGAAGGGCATGCCAAGTCCATAATCGGTGTTACCAAACCAATCAACAGTACTATCAAAAGCTGCAAGCTTTTTAGTTCCAGCCATCCAGAAAATGGGGGCTAAATAAAGCCTAAGAGCTAAGGGTGCTAGAAAATCAATTGAACGGGTGCAATTGAGCATAGCATGTAGTTTTTTTATTAAATTCATGATGGTACTCCTCAGTTAACGGCTACTTAAACAAGTAGACCTTTTATGTTCCAAGGTTCTTTCGTAAAGATTAGGTTATGTGCTTATGAGAGCGAGCGCAAGCTTTGAAATAACATTTTGACCAAGTGTGCGTAGATATGCCGCTTTTATTGTTACGCCAATTGTTAGATAAGGAGTGTTTGAGGGGGAAACGAACCACCTCAAAAGAGGCGGTTCGTTGACTGTTTATACTTCGAAGTCTTTATTAAGGATTTTAGCGACAGCAAGATTTTTTAAACGTACATAATTGGGTAAGCCGTTCACATAAGGAGGGTAGTCTTCACCGCTAATTAAAGGGCGAAGGTACTGTTCACACTCGTCGGTTATACCAAAACCATCTTCTGTAATGTAGTGAGGTGGTAGCATTTGTTCAACGTTAGCGATGTCTTTTAACTCACCATAGCCGACTTTCCATTGATAAGGGTTATTACTGGTGCGAACTATGGTTGGCATAATGGCTGTTTTACCCTCAAGGGCGAACTCAACAGCTGCTTTACCCATTGCGTAAGCTTGGTCGACGTCCGTTTTAGAGGCGATATGTCGGGCGGCACGCTGTAGGTAATCAGCGACAGCCCAGTGATATTTATAACCATGCTCAGCTTTAATCATTTCTGCAACAACGGGTGCTACACCACCAAGTTGAGCATGACCGAAGGCATCACGGGTACCCGCTTCTGCTAGAAATTGTCCGTCAGGGTTTCTTACGCCTTCCGATACAACAATGCAGCAAAATCCGAACTGTTCTACGGTTTGCTTAACTTTAGTTAAAAACTTTTCTTGTTCGAAGACAATTTCAGGGAACAGAATGATGTGTGGTGATTCGCCCTCTTGCTCGGCAGCTAATCCGCCTGCAGCGGCAATCCAGCCAGCGTGGCGGCCCATTACTTCTAGCACAAACACTTTAGTGGACGTGCGCGCCATTGACGCCACATCAAAGCCTGCTTCACGAATTGATACGGCCACGTATTTAGCAACAGAGCCAAATCCTGGGCAGTTATCGGTGAGTGGTAAATCATTATCTACAGTTTTAGGAATTCCAATACAGCGCAGATCATGACCCATTGATTCGCTGAGTTGAGACAGTTTATTCGTTGTATCTTGTGAGTCTCCGCCACCATTGTAAAAAAAGTAACCAATATTATGTGCTTTGAAAACATCAATTAAGCGTTCATATTGTGCTTTGTTTTCTTCAAAGCTTTTGAGCTTGTAGCGGCAAGAACCAAAAGCGCCGGACGGCGTGTAACGCAAAGCGGCTATGTCTTCGTTTGTTTCAAGGCTAGTATCAATTAAATCTTCTGTTAACGCACCTATAATACCGTTACGACCGGCATATACTTTTCCAATTCTATCTGTATGTTGGCGAGCCGTTTCAATGAGGCCGCAGGCACTCGCGTTAATAACAGCGGTAACACCGCCAGATTGGGCATAAAAAGCATTTTTGCAGGTCATAGCGTGGTCAGGTAGTTTTAATGTGAAGGTATTATAAAGCTAGATGTAACAAATTACTTGAAGCTTATTTAGCTAAATAAGCGAGATCGACTATAGTTAGAGTCATGCGTTAATTTAAATTTTCTCATGTCGCGTGCCTATAGGTTTGGTTGCGAGGCATATAAAATACTTATAGGTATCACGGTATGTCTTTATCGAAACAATTATTACTCCTTATCTCTGCACTATTTCTGATGATTTTTAGCGTTAACTTTGTGTTGAGTGTCGATAATATAAGGAGTTACTTAGAGGGGGAATCGAAGGTTCATGCCCAAGATACTGCGACTTCTTTAGGTCTATCCTTAAGTCCTTATCTAGTGGATGAAGAAGACCCTGTTATAGAGACGATGATGAATGCAATATTCGATCGAGGCTACTATAAGGAAGTAACATTAGTTAATGTTGAAGGGAAGTTATTAGTCGGCTTAACTAATTCAACAGAAGTTGAATCAGTACCAGAGTGGTTTATGTCGTTAGTACCCATGGAGGCAGCAAGGGCCGAGAGTGAAATCAGTTCAGGTTGGAGCCTTAGCGGAGTAGTTAGTGTGGCGATAAATCCTGGCTACGCTTATTTTAAGCTTTATGAGCAAGTTAAAAGAAGCTTCTATTATTCTTTGGCTGCTTTCGCTTTATCTGTCACCTTGTTATTGATGGTGTTGCAAATCACTTTGTCCTCATTAAAACGAATCGGTCGAATGGCAGAAACGATTGCACAGGGGAATTATGACGTAATAGAGAATTTACCGTGGACATCTGAGGTAAGGCGAGTCGCTAAATCAATGAATATTATGTCAAAGAGGATTGAGAAAGCGATTGATAACCTAAATAAGAAACTTGAAAATGTGGGCCAAAAATTACAATTAGATGAGCTGACAGGCTTGGGTAAAAAAAGTGGTTTTGAAGAAGATATGGCGGAGCTACTTGCTTCAAATGGCCATGGTTTTGTGTTCACGATAAAAATTGATGCTTTAAGCAGCTTGGTTAAGGAACTGGGTCGTGATGAGGTCGATACGTTCATTAAGGATTTTGCTGAAATACTAAAAAATGCTACACAGGCAGATGCGAAAGGGGAACTGTCGGCATACCGTATTTTCGGGTCAGAGTTTATTTTGTTAGCTCGGAATAAAGATGAGGCGCAGACGGCTATATTGGCAAACTCACTCAGTGGTCTTTTCAGTACGTTGGCTGAGAAATATAATAAAGAAGATATTGCGCATATTGGGGTTGCTCCTTTTGACCCATTTAGTTCAATTGAAACGGTGCAACTTGCGGCTACTGAAGCTTATGAGCAGGCAGTAATAATTGGTGCGAATAGCTATTACCTGCGTAGAGGCGATGATAGAGCAAAGGATATGGCGGAATGGAAAGAACTCGTTTTTGATATTATTGACAATAATTCATACCGAGTTTCTTATCTTGGGCCAATTATTGACCTTCAGTCTGACGGCATAATTATGAAGGAGGCATTTTCTGAGGTGTTAGACAGAAATGGCGATGCTTTATCGATAGGTACTTTCGTATCAATTGCAGAAAAGTTTGTGAAAATTGTAGAGTTAGACAAAGGCGTTACAGTTCGAGCTGTGGAGTATATTACTAAACAAAAAGCATCTTATTCCGTGGCGATTAACCTCTCAAATCGAACAATTAAGAGCAGTGATTTTAGAGCTTGGTTAGAGGGGTTATTAAAAGAAAATCAGGCTTTAGCAGAAAAATTGGTTTTCAGTTTGTCAGCTTATGCGGTGGGTAAAGAGGTCGCTGCATATAAAGAGTTTATAGGTTTTGTGCACCAACTTAATGCCAAAGTGATGATTAAGCGGTTTGAAACACAGTCGTTATCTGCAAGTATCATTAAAGATCTAAAGCCCGATTATATTCGTTTAGCAAGGGATATCGCTGATGGTATTTCTAGTGACGTTGCTAAGCAAGAATTTACTGGGACGATGGTAGAAATTGCCGACTTAATGAGTATGCAGGTATTTGCGGAAAATGTTCAAGAAAATGAGGATGTCGTATTCTTGAAGAGTATCGGCGTTAAAGGTGCTAGTCGTTAAATTTTAAATATAGGTATGAAACTTATTACTCAAGGTGTTAACAGACTCAATAAGGTAGTCTTATGCGCATGTGTAGGAGTTTTGGTATTAATTTTTTCCTTGGCAGCGCCGGCAGCGTTAGATTTTAGTGCTGAACTGTTGCTGAAAATTACTAACAAGTATGGCGAAGCAGCATCTACTCGGGTGCTGCGATGGCAAACCCTGATCGAGTCAGCAAAGAACTTGCCTGAGAAAGAGAAGCTTCAGCGAGTAAATGATTTCTTTAATCAACAGATAGAATTTGTTGATGATGATTATTTATGGGGTGTTAATGACTACTGGGCGACACCGCTTGAAATGTTAGCACGAGGTGCTGGTGATTGTGAAGATTACTCCATCGCCAAGTACTTTACTCTGCGTGAACTAGGTGTTGATGATAAGAAGATACGAATTACCTATGTTAAAGCGATTGAGCTTAATCAGGCTCATATGGTGTTAACTTTTTTTGAGACACCGCGTTCGGTTCCACTGGTGCTAGATAATTTAATTCCTAGTATTAAGCTGGCGACTAAGCGTCGTGACTTATTGCCAGTCTATAGTTTTAACGGTTCCGGCTTATGGTTGGCAAAATCACGTGGTAGTGGCAAACGAGTTGGTAACTCAAGTCGATTAGATAAGTGGGGGGGCTTAAAAAGCAGAATGATGAGTAACCGCTTTTAATCGATTGTGATGCTTGAGAATAGACTTAGATAAAAAAAGGCCATCAACTATTGTTGATGGCCTTTTTTTGTTTTTAAAAGTAAAGCTTACTTTACTGTGCAGCCTGTCTGGAAACCAGCGCTGTTAACGCCATCGACACAAGCGTCGTCTTTAGCTGGTGTTGCCTCGGTTACTTCTTCAATAGTTGAATCAGTGGCTGCCTGGCTTTCATCAAGAACCTCTTGTTCTTGCTTAGGGCTTGCATAAGTTGCAGGAACTGTAAGCTTTTGTGAGCTGCCAATCCAAGACTCTACCTTTGGTAAAATATTAGTTTCCTTAGGTAGGCTTACTTGTAAGAAGTTATTCAATGCGCCTGCGCTCGCAAGGATACGGAATTGAGAATATAACTCATCGTATTTAGCGTTAGCATAAGCACTTTTAGCAACGAACATTTCATTAGCGGAGTCTAATAAATCAAGCAATGAGCGGCGGCCAATATTAAATTGTTTCTGGTAAGCCTCGTTACTCTTAACACTTGAATTTTTATGGCTTTCGAAGAAGGCCATTTGACTCATAACGGTTTGGTGTGCAATCCAAGATAAGCGCATGCTTTCTACTGCTTGTCTGTAAGTATTATCCCGAATATTTTTAGCTTGGTTAATAAGGTAGGCTGTTTCTTTACGACGAGCACTATCTTTGCCACCATTATATAAGTTGTAACGTAAACGGAGCATGGCCATTGCATCTTCGTTCACACCTTCAATGCCATCAATATCTTTATTATGGCTAGCGCTTAACTCAAGATCTAAACGTGGCATAAATGCTGTTTTAGCGGTTGCGTGTTGAGCAATAGCTGACTCAATATCTGCATTAGCTGATTTAAGAATAGGGTGGTTTGCAATGGCAGTATCAACGGCTACATCAAAGCTAGAGGGTAATGCCTCACCTGGAGCTTCAACAGCCTCTAATGCATGTGGGAGCTTGCCAACAACTCTTAAATATGAGGTTTGTGCATCCCTAAGGTTACCAATTTCCGATAAGACATTTTTTTGTGCTAAGGCTAATCGCCCAGTTGATTGCTCAACATCAGCTCTACGGCCAACACCACGGTTGCTTCGTGATTCGATTTGCTGATTAGTCTCTTTATGAACCTTTAAGTTTTCATTGGCTAAGACGAGCAGTTCATCGCGACGAAGTACATTAATGTACGCTTCAACAGCATTGAGCGCAGTGATTTCTGCTTGACCGAAGACGGTGTAAGCACGTGAATTTGTCCTAGCTGTTTGACGTTTAACTTCGCTAGACGTTGCGAATCCATCGTAGATCATTTGTCGAACTTGAATCGACGCTTCATCTCTGCCTAAAGACTTTGAGCCTT
>Ga0209081_1001794_pt1 | contig 12672 bp, 8 predicted proteins | sample GOMGulsemesocosm_4_FD_184636 | JGI IMG/M metagenome (GOLD analysis project Ga0209081, IMG submission 184636) | Methane-oxidizing microbial communities from mesocosms in the Gulf of Mexico - GOM15B Gulf of Mexico (SPAdes) (version 2) | ecosystem: Environmental > Aquatic > Marine > Cold seeps... | reverse complement strand
TTCCCATAGTGCCCTGCACTTGTGGGAATTCTTGCACCATGTCTGATAATAAATCGGTTTTACTTAATAAACCTGCACGATAAGCTTGCTCTGCGTTTTCGCCAAGTTGTTCTGCAATAACCATACTTAAGGTGGCAATGCGTTCAGATTTTGCTTTTAAAGTACCAAGTTGTTTTTGAAACAATACTGATTCCAGTTTTTCTAATCGTGATGCGAGTGTTTGTTTTTTATCTGTTTTAAAGAAAAATTCAGCATCGGCTAATCTTGGACGAATAACTTTTTCATTACCAAAAATCACTTGTTCCGGATCTTTTGACTCAATGTTTGCAACAAAAATAAATTTATTAACTAACTCACCCGCACTATTTGTTACTGGAAAGTATTTTTGATGATCTTTCATTGAATAAATTAACGGCTCTGCTGGCACGTTTAAAAAATCTTCATCAAAGGTGCCAACTAAAGTGACTGGCCATTCAACTAATGACGTTACCTCTTCAAGTAACTCATCATCAATCATGGCCACTGCTGAAATACTATCAGCAACTGTTTTTACTTGTTCAATAATTTTTTGTTGGCGCGCTTGGTAGTCAACTTCAACAAAAGCTTTTGCAAGTTCCAACTGATAATCATTAGCATGACTTAATGTCACTAATCCTTGATGATGAAAGCGATGTCCTTGTACTTTATTACTTGAACTAGCACCTAGTGCTGAGCCAGGAATTACATCCTTGCCATACATCATAGTTAACGTATGAACGGGGCGAATAAACTGAATACGTTCAGCGCCCCAACGCATAGGTTTAGCAATGGGTAATTTATTTAATGCGGTAGTAACCATGTTTGGTACTAGTTCTGCAATAGTTTTACCCGTTACCGTGGCCTTATGTAATAACCATTCACCTTTTGGTGTGATTAATCGCTCAGCTTGCTCAACGGTAATACCGTTTGAACGCGCCCAACCCATAGCCGCTTTACTTGGCTGACCTTGGTCATCAAAAGCTACATTTATTGCTGGGCCACGTTTTTCTACTTCTTTGTCTGCTTGTTTATCAGTTAATTCAAGCACCTGTACAGCTAAACGGCGTGGCGTAGCAAACCATTTAATTTCTGTATAAGGCAAATTATGGCTATCTAATTGCGTTTTTATGCTATCGAAAAAAGCCGTTGCTAGCGTTTTTAATGATTTCGGAGGTAATTCTTCTGTGCCTAATTCAATAAGGAGAGTTTCATTACTCATTACTTATCTCCTTTTGATGATGATTGCTTATTTTTTTTATTCTTAGGTTCTTGATTTTTGCGCTCTTGACTCTTGCACAAGGGAAAACCTAACGCTTCACGCTTAGTGTAATAAGCCTGCGCACATGCTTTAGATAAGCTACGTACTCGCAAAATATAACGTTGACGCTCAGTGACTGAAATAGCATGACGTGCATCAAGCAAATTAAAGGCATGAGACGCTTTCATTACTTGTTCATAAGCTGGCAGTGGTAAGTTTGCTTCAATTAATTTTTGACTGTCTTTTTCACATTGATCAAACTGCTTAAACAATGCGTCTACATCTGCGTATTCAAAGTTGTAAGTAGACTGCTCTACTTCATTTTGGTGAAAAACGTCACCGTAATATACAGTACCCATAGGCCCATCAGCCCAAACGAGATCATAAATACTATCGACATTTTGTATGTACATAGCTAAACGCTCTAAACCATACGTGATCTCACCGGTTACAGGCGTACACTCTAAACCACCTACTTGCTGGAAATAAGTAAACTGCGTTATTTCCATGCCATTAAGCCAAATTTCCCAACCTAAACCCCAGGCACCAAGTGTTGGTGATTCCCAGTTATCTTCAACAAAACGAATATCATGTACTAACGGATCAATACCTAATTCTTTCAACGAATTAAGATATAGCTCTTGAATATTCTTAGGTGATGGCTTTAACATCACTTGAAACTGGTAATAATGCTGCAAACGATTTGGGTTTTCACCATAACGACCATCGGTTGGGCGACGACACGGTTGCACATAAGCACTACTGATCGGCTCAGGACCTATTGAGCGTAAAAAAGTCATTGGATGGAATGTACCCGCACCAACTTCTAAATCTAATGGTTGCACAATGACACAACCCTGACGTGACCAGTAATCTTGCAACTGCAAGATTAGGCCTTGAAACGTTTTACAATTGAAACTAGTCATGAGTATTCAAATTCGCTTTTGTTTAAAGTATAAATGCCCAGTATTGAAGACCGGGCATGCTTTTGACTGATAAAAAACTTAATTCATTAAGATGAATAAATTTGCGCTTATGCTTAAAAGTCTAAGTTAGAAACTTTTAAAGCATTCTCTTCAATGAAGTGTCGACGTGGTTCAACATGATCCCCCATTAAGGTAGTAAATAGTTGATCTGCTGCAATAGCATCTTCAATAGTTACTTGCAGCATACGGCGTGTTTCAGGATCCATAGTAGTTTCCCAAAGTTGCTCAGGGTTCATTTCACCTAACCCTTTATAACGCTGTATATACTGACCTCGTTTAGATTCTGTCATTAACCAAGTTAATGCTTCGTCAAAACTTTCTACTGGTTTCGTTTTCTCGCCACGCTTAACATAGCCACCTTCTTCAATTAGGCCATTTATCGCATTGTTTAAACTAAGAATAGAAGCAAATTCTTTTGATTGAATAAACTCATAGCTACAGTTATAAGTTTTATCTATACCATGCTGACGCACATTAAACTTAGGATAATAAATATTACGTTCAATATTATGTTCTACCGACACAGTGTAAATTGAGCCATTGCCATCTTGGCTTTCTAATTGAGTAATTAAATCCTTAGCCCAACTATCAACCCTAGCTTTATCAGAAAAATCATCTTTAGAAATATTTTGGCTATAAATCATTTTTTCTAATATATCACTTGGGATTTGTCTAGATATACGTTTAATGGTATCCATAGTCGCACGGTACTGATTAACTAGTTGTTCAAGCGCTAAGCCTGAAATAGCAGGTGCGTCTTCATTTACGTGAATTTCAGCGTGATCTAATGCCAATGTTGTTAAATACTCAGTTAAGCCATCGTCATCTTTAATGTAGCGCTCTTGCTTACCTTTCTTTACTTTATATAAAGGTGGTTGAGCAATAAATATATGACCACGTTCCATTATTTCTGGCATTTGACGATAGAAGAAAGTGAGTAACAAAGTACGAATATGAGAACCATCGACATCCGCATCAGTCATAATAATAATACTATGATAACGCAATTTTTCTGGGTTATATTCATCACGACCAATACCACAACCTAATGCAGTAATTAAAGTACCTACTTCTTGAGAAGAAATCATTTTATCGAAGCGAGCTTTTTCTACATTAAGAATTTTACCTTTAAGTGGCAAAATTGCTTGGTTTTTACGGTTACGTCCCTGCTTAGCTGAACCGCCAGCAGAGTCTCCTTCCACAATATAAAGTTCAGAAAGAGCGGGATCTTTTTCCTGACAATCTGCTAGTTTACCTGGCAAGCCAGCAATATCTAACACGCCTTTGCGGCGCGTCATTTCTCGTGCTTTACGGGCAGCTTCACGTGCCCTTGCAGCGTCAACTATTTTCATAATAATAGTACGAGCAATACTTGGGTTTTCTAATAGGTACTCACCTAGCTTTTCACCCATCGCTTGTTCAACAGCTGTTTTTACTTCTGAAGAAACTAATTTATCTTTAGTTTGTGATGAGAATTTAGGATCAGGCACTTTCACTGATATTACTGCAGTTAAACCTTCACGAGCGTCATCACCGGTAGCACTAGTTTCTGTTGAACCTTTTTTACTCTTATTTAAACCTTCTTTATTCATATAAGAGTTTAACGTTCGAGTTAATGCTGTTCTAAAGCCACTTAAATGTGTACCACCATCACGTTGAGGAATGTTATTTGTAAAACAATGAATATTTTCTTGGAAGCCATCATTCCACTGCATAGCTACTTCAACACTAATGCCATCTTCTCTTTCTAAGTCGAAGTAGAAAATTTCGTTATTCACTGCTGTTTTGTTAGTATTTAAATAATCAACAAACGCTTGAATGCCACCTTCATAACAAAAATGCTCTTCTCTACCACCATCTCTTTCATCAATTAAGCGAATTGAAACGCCAGAGTTCAAGAATGATAATTCACGAATACGCTTCATTAAAATGTCAAAGTGGAATAACACATCTGAGAAGGTCTCTTTACTTGGCCAAAAGCGCACTTCTGTACCATTATGGTCACTCTCGCCAATTACTGCTAATGGTGCGTCGGGCTCACCCATGGTATAAAACTGTTCATACAATTTACCGTCACGGCGAATATTTAATTTTAGCTTTTGACTTAACGCGTTAACTACCGAAATACCAACACCATGAAGACCGCCAGAAACTTTATAGCCTGAGTCTTCACCACCAAATTTACCACCAGCATGTAAGACTGTCATGATAACTTCAGCTGCTGAAATACCCTCTTCTGGATGAATTGCTGTAGGTATACCTCTACCATCATCTCTTACAGAAACAGAACCATCAAGATGTATCTTAACCACTATATCTTTACAGTGGCCAGCCAGAGCTTCATCTATTGAGTTATCTAAAACTTCAAAAACCATGTGATGTAAACCTGAGCCATCATCGGTGTCACCAATATACATGCCTGGTCTTTTTCGTACTGCATCAAGCCCTTTTAGTACTTTAATACTGGACGAATCATATTCATTTTCTACTGTCATAGTTTTAGCCTATTCACTCTTTATTGAATTCATCTCTGAATTATTTAACTCTGATACTTCGCCATGTTTCACGTGAAACATATAATAATTGTCATCATTATTTTTCGATAAAAAAGGCTGTAAAACATCAACATCAATTGCAGTTATAATAACTTGGCAATCTAATTTATCTATTGCTTTTGATAATGAACTACGAGAATTAACATCTAATTCTGCACCTATATCATCAATAAGCAAAATTGGTTTTACTGGTTTAACTTTGGCAATAAAGCTCGCTTGAGCAAAAGTTAACGCCAGTAAAAACAACTTTTGTTGTCCGCGCGACAACTGCGTTTCAATTGCTTGCTTATCAAGTAAAAACTTAACATCAAACTTGTGAGCTCCATACAAGCTATAACCAAAACTTACTTCCCTTTCTTTATTACTATTTAAGGTTTCAAGTAAGGATCTTTTTTGTGGCCAACCTTGTAAATATTGCACAGTTACTCTGTCACTTATACTTGGTAATAAAATAAGCAACCAAATTTTTAACTCCGTGATAATGGCACTTACATAGCCCTTTCTTAATTCTGCAATCTCTAAAGAAAGTAAACAAAATTGTTCAGTCCAATAGCCAAGCATAGCAGATTGCTCACCTAAGGGTTTGCCATTCTGTTGTGCCATTAGTCGAATACTTGCATTGCGCTGCTTAAGTACTCGATTAAAATTTTTCCATTGATTTGAAAAGTTATGTTCCACGTGAAACACACCTAAATCAATAAATCTTCTTCGCTCCTTTGGACCACCAAAAAACAGCTTAAAACTTTCTGGCGTAACAATCTGTATGGCTATATTTTTTGCTAAAACAGATAAACGCGTATGACGTTCACCATTAATTTTTATATTAGTCACACCTGTAGATACATTTCTTGATAAGCCTAGCTGTAAATCATTACTATCTTTAACACTAACGACAAACTGAACTTTTTGGTAGCAAACCAATGAATCTATTTTACTTGTTCTAAAAGACTTTCCATGACCAAGAAAAAAAACAGCTTCTAACAAGCTACTTTTACCGCTGCCATTATCACCTACAATAAAATTTAACTGTGGATGAAAAGTAATAAAATTTTCGTTTAAATTACGAAAATTTTGGGTGATTAATTTAACAATACTCATTAAAAAACCAGAGTATTAATTGCGGCCATATTAATTACAGGTGTAGTTAATAACAAATTAAAGTCGCATTGGCATTACAACGTAAAGTGCCTCACCTGAATCCGCTCCTTCAATTATAACACTTGAATTTGCATCAGCTAAAGTAAACTTAACCTGTTCGTCTTTAATAGCACTTAGAACATCAAGTACGTAACTTACATTAAAACCTATTTCTAATTCTTCATAAGGAAAGTCAATTTCTAATTCTTCTTCAGCTTGTTCTTGCTCTGGGTTGTTAGCAGTGATTTTTAATAATGAATTAGAAAAATTTAATCTTACACCTTTAAATTTTTCATTAGATAAAATAGAAGCACGTGATAACACTTGACGCAAAGCTTCTTTATTTGTAATAAAAATTTTATCACCATTACGTGGTAACACTCGTCGGTAATCAGGAAAACGTCCGTCAACTAATTTACTGGTAAATGAAAATTCAATATCAACAATACGTATATGATTAGTACCCAAATACACTTGTACTTTTTCATCAACAGGCGCCAGTAAACGAATAATTTCTAAAATACCTTTTCTTGGTACTATTACTTGCCTTGCTGGTAGCGATAACGACTCATTAGATATTTTACAAATAGCTAAACGGTGACCATCAGTTGCTACAGAGCGTATTTCATTGCCTTCACTTTCAATAGACATACCATTTAGATAATAACGAACATCTTGATTAGCCATAGAAAAGTGAGTGCTTTCTATTAAACGGAGAAACTCAGACTTTAATAACTTGAATTCAACATCGCCTTTCCATTCTTCAATGTTTGGAAAATCTTCAGCAGGTAAAGTAGAAAGAGAATATCTACTACGTCCAGAGGTTAATTTAACAATATCGTCTTGAACTGAGAAATGAATTAAAGCGCTTTCGGGTAAACTTTTACAAATATCGAGCAACTTTCTAGCCGGAATAGTAATTTTGCCATTTTTACCTTGGTTCTCAATTTCAGCATAAGCAACCATCTCTAACTCTAAATCGGTTGCTGTTAAAGTAAGCTGCTGATTATTAACATCAAAAAGTATATTACTTAAAATAGGCAAAGTGCTTTTGCGTTCAACAGCACCAGAAACCAGTAATAATGGCTTAAGTAACGCTTCTCTATTAATTGAAAACTTCATTTGTATTCCTGCTTATTAGCAAATTTTATTATTTCTTTAGTTTAGGTTTTTAAATAGCCTCCAGAGTAAAGTCAAACTCTGTAAACAATTATCAAGATGAAATTAAGATGCTTCTCAAGAAGATAGTGTTCTGATCAAATTAGAATAATCTTCTTTAATATCATGAAACTCTTCTCTTAACGCTTTAACCTTACGTGTTGCATACAGCACGGTAGTATGATCTCGACCACCAAATGCATCACCTATTTCAGGCAAACTATGGTTAGTTAACTCTTTAGATAATGCCATTGCAAGCTGTCTAGGCCGGGCGACTGAACGATTTCTTCGTTTTGATAATAAATCAGCTACTTTAATTTTATAATACGCAGCAACCGTTCGCTGAATATTATCAATGGTAACTAACTTATCTTGCAGCGCTAATAAATCTTTAAGTGCTTCACGCACAAAATCTATCGTTATTGCTCTGCCAGTAAAATTAGCGTTGGCTATAACCCTATTTAGCGCACCCTCTAATTCACGCACATTAGAACGTAAACGTTTAGCAATAAAAAAAGCCACTTCATCAGCTAGGTTAACATTACTTTCTTGCGCCTTGCGTTTTAAAATGGCAACACGTGTTTCTAATTCTGGTGGTTCTATGGCGATGGTTAAACCCCAGCCAAAGCGAGATTTCAACCTGTCTTCAACCGCAACTTCTTTAGGGTAGCGATCACTTGTTAGTATTATTTGTTTGTTACCTTCTAATAAAGCATTAAAAGTATGAAAAAACTCTTCTTGAGTTTTGTCTTTTCCAGCAAAAAATTGAATATCATCAATAAGCAAGGCATCAACACTACGATAATACTGTTTAAACTTTTCTAACTCATTGTTTTGTAGTGCTTTAACCATATCTTGCACAAAACGCTCTGAATGCATGTAAGCTATTTTTGCATTAGGTTTTTTTTGTAATATGCCATTACCTATCGCATGTAATAAGTGGGTTTTACCTAACCCAGTACCACCATAAATAAATAATGGGTTATAAGCCTCACCTGGATTATCAGCAACTTGTGAGGCTGCTGCACGGGCTAGCTGATTAGATTTACCCTCAACAAAATTTTCAAACGTATATTTAACTCTAACATTAGCTTTTTTAGGTTGGCTTGTATTTGACTCATTTACAGGTGTAGTCTTGGTAACTTTACTAAAGTTATGGCTATTAGAAACGTTCACACTAGTTTTTGTAGCCGCAGCTAATGGTTTACTGCCAACATCAAATCGTAGTAAGTAAGAATCATCTCCACCATTCATGGTAATTAATTCGTTAATTCTATCAACATATTTATCACGTACCCAATCTAAAACGAAACGATTTGGAGCATAAAGTGTTAAAACATTATCGGTAACTACACATTGTAATGGTCTAATCCACATACTAAATTGCTGGGTAGGCAATTCTTCTTGAAGAACAGATAGGCAACGTTGCCAAAGTGAATGTTCCAAACAACAAACTCCAAAGGAAGGTAATTTTATTAACTTGCTGTATTTGTATTAATTATAAATAAATTTAATTATTTATAATTAATACAAATACAAGCGTATTTATACGGTATATTATACCACTATATATATAGTTATCCACAAGTAGAGTTATTGACAAACAATTATTTTTTAATTAAATACGTTAACCTTTTATAAAACCAAAGTAGCAACCATTAAATTTAAAGAATAGAGCTTTAAAAACAAAAAGATAGATCAACATACCATTTAACTAAACAAACAAAGCTTAAATACAAATTTAAAGAGAAAACATCGCTAGTTGATATATTTTAAAATTAAACGTTCAACCCAACCTAGATAACCACTAAACAGTATTGATCATTAAGATCTTTAAATGATCTTTTATAAATTAAGTGAGGATAAATATTGACAAAGCCCTTGTTACGTTTTAGAATTTGCCCCTCTTTTTTTAGACCAGTGTGCTCGTAATGGCTTTTTTGTCAGGGCAACAACAACCGACGGATTAGCGTAATGAAAAGAACATTTCAACCTAGTGTATTAAAGCGTAAACGTAACCACGGATTCCGTGCTCGTATGGCAACTAAAAATGGCCGTGCTGTTATAGCTCGCCGCCGTGCCAAAGGCCGTGCAAGCCTTAGCGCTTAATCTTTATTTTTTTTCTTAACCAGAATTAATATTAAGATTATGGTAACCAATAAGGTTACTTATGAATTTAATCGGGAGTCACGTCTGTTGACTCCTGATCACTTTCAATCTGTATTTAAAAAACCCATCCGTTTTGGCTCTCGCCACTTTACTATTCTAATAACACCTTCTACTTTACCCAATAGTTCATGCAAAAATAATCGTTTAGGTTTAGCTATTGCTAAAAAACGAGTGAAACTTGCTGTACAACGTAATCGCATTAAAAGAATTATTAGAGAAAGCTTTCGCTTAAATCAGCACGAGTTACCCGCTATTGATATGGTAGTGATGGTAAAATCAGGTATTGATCAACTCGACAATAATGTTATTAACCAAGAATTAGCTAAAATATGGCGAAAAATAATTCAGCGCCACAAAAACTAGCTATAACCTGTGCCACATCATGCATAAAAGGTTATCAACGCTTTATTAGCCCTTTATTAGGATCTAATTGTCGATTTTATCCTACCTGTTCTTGCTATGCTAACGAAGCAATCGAACGCTTTGGGGTGATAAAAGGCGGTTGGTTGGCAGGAAAGCGTATATTAAAATGCCACCCTTTAAATGAAGGGGGCGATGATCCAGTACCACCTTTAGAAAAAGACGAATAAACTTTGTGCTAACGAAAAAACATTAGTTTTTAGCCTATTTATATGAAAAGTTGGTTGGTTAACAGACAAAGCTATATTAAAATGTTTTGCAATTAATTATCCGCAGGAGGAAATAACCTCGTGCTTACACAAAAACAAGAGAAATAAATTTTATGGAATCTCAACGCAGTTTACTATTTATTGCGCTTATGGTTGTTACTTACTTATTATTTAGTCAGTGGCAATTAGAAAACGCACCCGCAGTTGAACAATCCGCTGTAAGCCAAAACCTGTCTAATAATGGAACTAATAGCGATATTAATAATGAAACAGGCACACAAAACACCAATGGTGATTTTGTTCCTGAATCAACTGATGCTAATGCACCAGCCATAAATTCAGCCGCTTCAAGTGCAAAATTAATCACCATAACTACTGACACCTTACTTGTTAAAATCAATACCCAAGGTGGTGATATTGTTGAAGCTAGATTACGTAAATTTGATACCGAGCAAGGCAATGGTATTCCATTTACTATAATGCAAAATGGTAATCAAAAGTATGTTGCACAAAGTGGCTTAACCGGTGCTAATGGTGTTGACCGAATAATTAAGGGACGCCCTATTTATACTAGTACACAAACAAACTATGAATTGAGTGGTAATAACTTAACTGTAGATTTAACCTATCAAGATGATTCGGGTTTAACCGTAACTAAACGCTTTAATTTTAGTGCTAATAGCTACAAGGTTGATGTTGATTATATTATTGATAACAACACAGCCAACAGTATCTCTGTACAAATGTATGGTCAGCTAAAACAATCAACCTTACAAGACACATCAACAGGAATGCTACCAACTTACCGTGGTGCTGCGTTCTCAACCACAGAAGATCGCTATGAAAAATATGATTTTGACGATATTAGCGAAGCCAATTTAAATAAAGCTACCCTAGGTGGCTGGGTTGCTATGCTTGAACATTATTTTGTTTCTGCTTGGGTACCTAGTGCTACAGACAACAACCAACTTTATACTAGCTTTACTTATAATCAAGATGCAGTCATTGGTTTTAAAGCACCGGCAGTTATTATTGATGCTGGTCAACAAGGCAAAACCTCGGCTATTTTCTATGTTGGTCCTAAAGACCAAGCCGTATTAGAAAAGATTGCTCCTAATCTAGATTTAACCATAGATTACGGTTTTTTATGGATGATCAGTCAACCATTATTTTGGTTATTACTGAAAATTCAAAGTTTCGTTTCTAACTGGGGTGTGGCAATTATTATCATCACCTTAATTGTTAAAGGTGGTATGTACCCACTGACTAAAGCGCAATATACCTCTATGGCTAAAATGCGAGAATTAGCGCCAAAAATGGCCAAATTAAAAGAGCGCTTTGGTGATGACAGACAAAAAATGTCTAAAGCTACTATGGAAATGTATCGTGAAGAGAAAGTAAACCCTGCTGGCGGTTGTTTACCATTGCTTTTCCAAATGCCTATTTTCTTAGCGCTTTACTGGGTGTTTTTAGAAAGTGTTGAATTACGTCATGCACCTTTCATATTCTGGATACAAGATTTATCCGCAATGGACCCATACTATGTATTGCCCGTATTAATGGGAATTAGTATGTTCGTAATGCAAAAAATGCAACCAATGACAATACAGGATCCTATGCAACAAAAAATTATGCAGTATATGCCTGTTGTATTTTCTGTGTTCATGGCATGGTTTCCATCAGGTTTAGTACTATACTGGTTTGTTAGTAACATGATTTCAATTATCCAAATGAAAATTATTTTTAGCGGTATTGAAAAGAAAAAATTAGCAGAAAGCGCGTAGGCAGGATTTCAATCGCGCGATTAAAAAATAGGGAGTAACCCCCTCCCACTAGCAAAAAAAGGCGACCATAGTAAATAGGTCGCCTTTTTTGTTAGTTCTATTTAAATAATAGTAAATAAATAAAGTAAAATACCTTTAATTCACAACCTGTAAGCTTAAGTAACTCTATGACATCATTCTCAAATGGAACAAGCACCATTGCCGCACAAGCAACCGCACTAGGCCGTGGCGGTGTTGGTATTATTCGTGTTTCAGGACCTGAAGCTAAAAATATCGCTAAAGCAATTTTAGGCAAGGTTCCAGCCGTTAGGAAAGCTGAATACTTACCCTTTTCAAACGCAAACAATGAAGTGTTAGACCAAGGCATCGCATTGTATTTTCAAGCGCCTAATTCTTTTACCGGTGAAGATGTTATTGAGTTTCAAGGTCATGGCGGCCCAGTAATTTTAGATATGCTGCTAAAGGCTATTTTGGCACTACCAAAAGTAGTGATGGCAAAACCTGGCGAATTTAGCGAGCAAGCTTTTTTAAATGACAAACTTGATTTAACGCAAGCTGAAGCTATTGCCGATTTAATTAACTCAAGTTCAGAGCAAGCCGCGCGTTCTGCCCTGCACTCTTTACAAGGTGAATTTTCAAAACTTGTTAATGAAATGGTCGCAAGCATTATTCATTTACGCATGTATGTTGAAGCAGCCATTGATTTTCCTGAAGAAGAAATTGATTTTCTTGCCGATAAAAAAATAGTCACTGATTTAAAAGCTATTATCAACCAAGTCGAAACAGTACGCAAACAAGCGCAGCAAGGCAGTATTATTCGTGAAGGTATGCGCGTAGTTATTGCAGGTCGTCCAAATGCAGGAAAATCTAGCTTATTAAATGCCTTAATAGGAAAAGAAACCGCTATTGTTACCGATATTGCTGGTACAACCCGTGATGTACTAACCGAACAAATTCATATTGATGGTATGCCTTTAC
>Ga0209081_1001792_pt1 | contig 12684 bp, 9 predicted proteins | sample GOMGulsemesocosm_4_FD_184636 | JGI IMG/M metagenome (GOLD analysis project Ga0209081, IMG submission 184636) | Methane-oxidizing microbial communities from mesocosms in the Gulf of Mexico - GOM15B Gulf of Mexico (SPAdes) (version 2) | ecosystem: Environmental > Aquatic > Marine > Cold seeps... | reverse complement strand
CAGCCAAGGTGCGCGCGCAGGCGCTCAACCAACGCGTGGCTGGCGACATCGCCGAGCAACGGGCTAATGGCATCTTCCCAGTCGATGTCGAGCTGACTGCTGATGCGCTGCAGGTCGGCCAGCAGTGAGGTACTGCCCCAAGCCTCTACACCTGAATCCGAGAGGTTTACATTATCGCTCACGGCCAATTGCAGCAGTCCGAAGAGCGGGCCACGTAGGCGTGTGGTGGCATCTTCACAGTGTGAAGTGACGCGCACATCGTCGGCTGAAAAGTGTAGGCAGAGGGTGAACGCTGGCTCTGTGACCTCGACCAAGAGGCTTTTTCCCGCTAGCTTGGCCATGGCTTGGCGAGTGGCTGGGTCAAACTGCAGAGTCTTGTTGATACCCTGTTCCAGCGCGGCGGTGGTGGCGGCAATCAATGTGGGATCGAGGTTCATATCGCGGGTCGTTGTCAGCGAGTGGCTCGCACCGGTAAAAGTGCGAGGTAGTTTTTTTGAGCCGTGCTTTAGGGTTTTGTACCTTTGTGCAGGGCGACCACGCCACCGGTCATATTGTGGTATTCGCAGTTGGCAAAACCGGCATCGACCATCATGTCCTTGAGGGTGTCTTGGTCTGGGTGCATGCGAATGGACTCAGCCAAGTACTGGTAGCTATCAGCGTCATTGGTGATGAGCTTGCCCATCAGCGGCAGCAGGCGGAACGAGTAGGTGTCGTAGGCCTTGCTCAGCAGTTCGTTCTTCGGCTTCGAGAATTCCAACACCAGCAGGCGTCCACCGGGTTTCAGCACGCGCAGCATCGAGCGTATGGCCAAGTCTTTATCGGTGACATTGCGCAGCCCGAAGGCAATGGTGATGCAATCGAAGGTGTTGTCAGGAAACGGTAGGTACTGAGCATCGGCCTGGGTTACGACCATGTTGCCGCTGACACCTCGGTCGGTCAGTCGGTCACGGCCGACGCGCAGCATGGACTCGTTGATGTCCGCAAGAACCACCAGACCGTCTTGGCCCACTATCTTTGAGAACTTGTAACTCAGATCCCCAGTACCGCCGGCAATATCCAGAACCTTGTGGCCAGCGCGCACGCCTGAGACTTCGATGGTGAAGCGCTTCCAGAGGCGGTGAACGCCAGCGGACATCAGGTCGTTCATCAGGTCGTACTTGGCGGCAACCGAGTGGAATACATCGGCAACCTTGCTCGCTTTCTCGTCAACGGGGACATCTTGAAACCCAAAGTGGGTGGTTTTCTTATCGCTCATGGCATCCATCACTGTGTTACAAGCCGTCACTTAAGAGGCTGTTATTTGCAGGCGACTATTGTACCTGTGCCGAGCGCTATTGCTAGTTGCCAGCCTAAGCTGGGGTCAGTGACCGATAGCATTTAAGCTGTTATGTTACAAAATACTATTAATGTACAAAAGTTCAGTTGGTGATGCCGTATCACCCGGTCTGGCGTGTGGGTTGTCTTGGAATACATAGAGCAATGGAATTGTAAGCTGTTGGAAGCGCTACGTATCGTGGTGGCGACCACCTGCCCGTGGCTTTTGCGGTGGGTGGTTGTTGCGTGTATGTGTATTTCCTCTGTCGCCGTGCAGGCAGGTGAGGGTTACCCCGAAAAGGCTGATGCGCTAAGACTGGGTACTTTCGGCTTCAGCAGTGATCGGTTAAAGAAGGCTAAAGGGCCGATGACTGATCGTATGAGGAAGCTCGCTCAGCGAGTGGGCTGTGCGGTAGAGCAGCAGGGGTTGACGTTAACCGTGGTCCACGGTGCCCTCAAGCGCATAAAGAGAAAAGTGAAGAGCAATGACATAGATGGTTTTCTGTTTGCGTTGAGGTCAGCAGAGCGTGACGAGTTTATGGTACCGCTGGCCCCGGCTTTTTCTTCCGGTATTAGTCTTTACTGGTTAAAGGGGAGGTTGGAGGAGCCGCTGGTAAAATCCAATTTACGGATTGCTCATTTAAAAGGCGCTGCTTATCGATTGTCTGAGTATCAGCTGGAGGATCAAGTCGTTGCTTATGCGAATGAGCCTCGGGGTTTGGCTGGCCTGTTATTGCGAGGTCGGGTCGATGCGGTGTTGGGCACTGATCAAGGGTTTGGGGGCATACTTGATGGTTTGGGTGTTGAGTATGGACAGGAACAGGTCGATAACATGACGTTTTATATTCAGCTATCTAAGCGTTACCTGTCTCAGCACCCTGAGTTTGCGCCGGTATTTGTTTCTGCCATGGCCGCTTGTGATAAAGCAGCAGAGTAAGGCTGTTGATGTTCTAAGAGGCTGTAAAAGGGATGTTTAACCACAAAAAGGCTGCTCTATGGCAACCTTTTTGTGGGGAAGAGTCCAGGCGTTACTCACGATTGCCCATGAAACTTCTCACGTAATTGCTGAATCGTTTGATAAAAAAGCGGTACCAGTAACGTAGCGAGTACCGTTGCCGCAAGCATTCCGCCTAGGACTGTAAAACCGATGGATACGCGACTCGCGGCTCCCGGCCCAGTTGAAAAGACCAGCGGCAGTACGCCGAGCACAAACGATAGAGCCGTCATGAGTACCGCGCGGAAGCGCAGTTGAGCCGCCTTCATCGCCGCATCATGAATACTCATGCCCCGATTGCGTTCGCCGATGGCAAATTCGACGATAAGAATGGCGGTTTTTGTCGAGAGTCCGATCAGCAGGATCAAACCGACTTGTGCGTAGATATTATTGTCTAAGCCGATGATTTGCAGCGTTGTAAACGCGCCAAACAAGGCCAAAGGCACGCTGCCGACAACCGCTAGAGGGATGCTCCAGCTTTCGTAAAGGGCGACTAAAAAGAGGTAGACGAACATCAGCGCGAGGGTAAACAACACCGGCGCTAGGTTGCCTGCTTCCAATTCCTGTGCCGATTGCCCAGCCCACTCGAATAAATAGCCTTCGGGCAACTCTTCAGCGAGCTCGGTCATGGCGGCCATGGCTTCGCCAGAACTATATCCCTCTGCGGCTTGCCCGCTAATAGTGGCCGAGCGGTAGAGATTGAAGTGGTTAAGACTGGTGGCCCCGAGGATGGGTTTTAGCCTGCTGAGGGTCGCCAGCGGCACCATCTCACCTTGATCGTTACGCACGTAAAAATTCGACAGGTCTGAAGGTTTGGTGCGGTACTGGCCCTCTGCTTGCAATATCACCTGGTAGATTCGGCCAAAGCGGTTGAAGTCATTGATGTAGAGCGACCCCAGCTGTGCTTGCAGGGTTTGGAAGACTTCAGTCAATGGCACACCTATGGCTTTGGCCTTGTCGCGGTCGACCTCTAGGTAGTACTGCGGCACATTGGCTCGGTAGGTGCTGAAGGCTCGGGCAAGTCGTGGGTCGTTATTGGCCTTGAATATAAGGCCATTGGTGACCTGCGCCAGCTCTTCTGGGGTACGGCCATTTGAATCCTGTAGGCGGAAGTCGAATCCCGCGGTGGTGCCGAGGCCAGGGATGGGCGGCATAGGGAAAATCATCGCTTGAGCATCGGGTAGGCTCCAAAGCTTGCCGAGCAGGCGCTGGTAGATAGCCCGCATACCTAATTCTGGCGTGTTGCGCTCATCCCAATCTTTGAGTACGACAATGCCCAGCGCTCGGTTGGAGCTGGCGCCAGCGAGCAGTGAGAAGCCTGATACGCTAACGACATCACTCACACCTGGGTCTTCCAGTATGAGGGTGGTGATCTTTTCCATGACGTCATTGGTGCGATTGAGTGAGGCGGCATCGGGCAGCTGGATGTCCATCATGAGGATGCCCTGGTCCTCATTGGGGATAAAGCCGGTGGGGGTGTTCACGGCGAGGTAGGCCGTGGCGGCGATGATGGCAGCGGTGACGCTAAGCATTAGTGCCGAGCGCTTGAGTATGGTTTGTACGCGCTGGCTATATCCGGAGGTCAGCTTGTTAATAGCCCGTTCAATGGGGCGAAATAAGGCCATTTTTTCTGTTTTATCGGCTCTGAGCAACGTGGCGCAGAGCGCCGGGCTCAGGGTCAGCGCATTAATCGATGAAATGATGACGGCCACCGAAATGGTGACGGCAAACTGGTTGTAGATGACACCTGTAATACCGGGCATAAACGCCACGGGTACAAACACAGCGAGCAGCACCAGTGTGGTGGCGATGATGGGGCCGGAGACCTCCTTCATCGCTTGTTCCGTAGCCTCTTTCGCGCCTAAACCCTTGTCGGTCATCAGGCGCTCGACGTTCTCAATCACTACGATGGCGTCATCCACCACTATGCCGATGGCGAGCACCAGGGCAAATAGGGTGATGGTGTTAATGGTGAAATCGAAGGCCAGTAGAAACGCGAAGGTGGCGACCAAAGACACGGGGATGGCAATGGCGGGAATGAGGGTCGCGCGCCAATTCTGTAGAAAAAGAAACACCACCAGAATAACCAACGCTACCGCTTGAAAGAGCGTGGTGATGACTTCTTCGACGGAGCGGTTAATAAAGCGTGTGGTGTCGTAAATGATCTTGAAGTCCATGCCTTCGGGCATGCGCTCGCGGAGCACTTCCATCTCTTGATAAACGGCCTCGGCGACTTCCGTCGCGTTGGCGTCTGAGAGCTGGTAGATCACGACAAACGCCGAGTCACTGTTGTTAAGCTGGGATGTGGAGGCGTAGGACTGTGAGCCCATTTCAATGCGCGCGACATCTCGCAGGCGTACAAATGAGCCGTCTTGCTTGGCGCGAATGATGGTGCCGCCAAATTCGCTTTCGTCGACTAATCGGCCTTTTGTTTGAATCGTGTATTCAAATTGTTGAGTCTTAGGGGTGGGTGCGGCGCCCAGTTTACCCGCGGCGACGATCAGGTTTTGTTCTCGCAGGGTAGATTGGATGTCGGCGACGGTGACTTCCAGTGCCGTCATGCGATTGGGGTCGAGCCAAATGCGCATGGAATAGCTCATTTCCCCCATCACTTCGACACCGCCAATACCGTTAATACGTGCCAGTGACTCGGTAATGTAGTTGGTCGCGTAGTTGGACAGGAATAAACGATCGAGGTTTGGGTCGCTGGCAATAAGGTTGATGCCGAGCAGCATGTTGCTCGACTGTTTGGAGACCTTGACGCCCTGACGGGTTACTTCTTCAGGTAATCCCGGCTCAGCAATGGCCACACGGTTTTGCACGTTTACCTGGGCGAGGTCGGCATCGGTACCCTGCTTAAAGCTGATGGTGATGGATGCGCTGCCATTATTGGAGGCCGTAGACTCAATGTAGAGCATGTCCTCGATGCCGTTAATTTGCTCCTCGATGGGTCGGATGACAGACTCTTCGACGACCTGCGCACTGGCCCCAGGGTAGACGGCGTTGATGGTTATTTGAGGTGGTGCAATCTCTGGGTAGAGGTTGATCGGCAGCAGGTTCATGCTGATGAGGCCCGCGAGGGTCAGCACAATGGATATGACGAAGGCGAATTTAGGCCGCGAGATGAAGAACTGACTGAACATGACGTTTCCTTGCTTACTCGGTGGCTGCGTTGTCAGCAGTACTGATAGACGACGCGCTCTCGATTTGCTGAACGTCATACTGGGCTTGAGTCAGCAAAGCCCCTGTTTTGGTGTCCAGATACTTTTGAACCGGTGTGACCTCTGTGCCAGAGCGCACTTTCTGCAGGCCCTCGACGACCAAACGATCGCCTTTGTTAAGCCCCGAGCGAACCACCCACAGGGTGCCGATACTGCGGCCGACAGTAATGTTGCGGGATTTCACCTTGTTCTCGGCGTTAATAACCAAGACAAATTTGCCCTGCTGGCTTTCTTGTACCGCGTATTGAGGCACCATGGGCACGCGCTGCTTTTCTGCGCTTTCCAACACGACCGTGCTATAGAGCCCCGGCCGGATCAATCCGGTGGGGTTGGGAAATTGCGCGCGCAGGGCGACGGTGCCGGTAGAGGCATCCACCTCAAGGCCCGCGTAATTAATCTCACCTAGGTATTTGTGGGTGCGGCCGTTGGGCAAGATAAGGCTGACGGTAACTTCATTAGAGCCAGGCTTGGCTTGGATGCGCTGGCCAGCATGCTCATCGGAAAAAGCCTGTAGGTGAGAGATATAGGTGGTTTCATCCACCTGAAAGTTGGCGTAAATGGGGTCATCTTGCAGCAATGTGGCCAGTGGATCGCTAGTCGGGCCGACCAGGTTGCCGACGTTGTAACGTACCCTGCTGATCTCACCTGAGAAGGGCGCCGTAATTTGTGTGTAACTGAGGTCCAGTTCTGCGTTTTTCAGTGCGGCATCGGCGCCTTTTTCCGCCGCGCGGGCTTTGGCCGCGTTACTGGCCAGAGTGTCCAAATCGGATTGGCTGATGAAACCGTTGGGGCGCAGTTCTAAGCCGCGCTTGTAATCTCGGCTGGTGCGCAGGTGTTCGGTCTGCGCGCTTTTCTGGTTGGCGAGCGCCTCTTGGTGATTCGCTTGGTACTTCTCTCTGTCAATCTCAAACAGCCTCTTGCCGCTCTTGACCGACTCACCCTCGACGAAGAAGCGCTTGGTTATCTGGCCTTCTACCCGCGCCCGCAGTTCCACATGCTTATAGGCTTCTGTACGACTCACGTACTCGCTGTAGCTGCCCACCTCCTGAGTGCCGACAGTGATGAAGGACACCGCTGGCGGCGGCGCCTGTATCGGCGCTGCATCCTTGCCACAGGCTGTCAGTAGCAGCGTTAAGCTCAGCAGTAAGGCGTTGCGTGCCAGTGGGGCGGTGTTAAAGCGAGAGATCAAGGGCATGCGTATTTCCTGGTGCTGCGAAGATGATAGGGAGGTTTAGTCTACGCATAGGCCGATTAGTTTCATTGATGGGGATCAGTGAAGGGGCGTTGAGCGGTCGCGTACCGATAGTTTAGGCGGTTTCAGGAGCGACTCATAATAAATCTAAACAATTATGAGCATTAAGACGCCGGTGAGCCGGCAGGGGTAGGCGGCCGCTGACACCCTAGCGGCTGAGTTCTCGGTGTATCTCAGTGGGGTTTGCTGGGCATGATGTTGACGATCTGAACGCCGTCGTCGCGACTTTGTCCCGCTTGATGCAGTTGCCTTTCATAGTTGAGCATCAAGGTTTCTTGTTCTGTGGCCAGTTGGTGCAGATAATCCCAGGTGAAAATGCCGGAATCGTGGGTGTCATCGAAGGTGAGGCGCAGTCCATAGTTACCAGCGGCTTCGATGCTTAATAAGCCAACATCTCGCTTGCCGATCTGCAGCACCGCTTGATCCTTGCCGTGGCCACGAACCTCCGCTGAGGGGGAGTGCACGCGCAGGCACTCGGCACTCACCTCAAACGTCGTGGCGTGGCCATTGAGTGAATACTCTAATTCCAGGGTTCGGCGGCGGCGGTGTAACTTGATATTACTGGGGATCATAAGGACCTCGAGGGCTCAATCAGAAGGCTGAAAGGCACCAACCCTGGCGGGCAAGTGCCTGTAGCGGGTTAGAGGATAAAGCGGCTTAGGTCTTCATCCTGTGCCAGCTCGCCCAGTTGTTGGTCAACATAGGCCGCGTCTACATTGATGTCGTTGTTCTCGCCGTCGCCAGCATCAAAGGAGGCATCTTCGAGCAGCCGTTCCATCACCGTGTGCAGGCGGCGCGCGCCAATGTTCTCGGTGCGCTCGTTGACTTCCCAGGCAGTCTCGGCGATGCGCCGAATGCCGTCGTCGCTGAAGCTCAGATCGCTGCCCTCGGTTTTTAGCAGTGCGATTTGCTGTTCTGTCAGTGACGCCTTAGGCTCCGTCAGAATGCGCTCGAAGTCATTGGGCGTGAGGGCTTCCAGCTCTACACGGATTGGCAGGCGGCCTTGCAGCTCAGGGATGAGGTCTGAGGGCTTGGCGAGGTGAAAGGCGCCAGAGGCGATAAACAATATGTGGTCGGTTTTGATCATGCCGTGTTTGGTGCTGACCGTGCAGCCTTCAATCAGTGGCAGTAGGTCGCGCTGCACACCTTCACGTGAGACTTCGCCACCGCCGCTGTTGCCTTGTGGTTTGGCGACCTTATCGATTTCGTCAATGAATACGATGCCATTTTGCTCGGCGGCGGTAATGGCGGCGGCTTTGATTTCCTCTTCGTTCACCAGCTTGCCGGCTTCCTCATCGCGAACCAGTTTCAGCGCCTGCTTGACGGTGATCTTGGTTTTCTTCTGCTTGTTTGAGGCCATGGAGGAGAAGATGCCCTGTAGCTGGTTAGTCATGTCCTCCATGCCCGGTGGTGCCATGATCTCTACGCCTGCCGGTGAGGCGGCCACATCAATTTCAATTTCTTTGTCGTCCAGCTCGCCTTCGCGTAGTTTTTTACGAAACATCTGGCGGGTCGTCGAGTCTTCTTTTTTCTCGCCGCTTTCATCGCCACGTGCGGGCGGCAACAGCGCGTCGAGGATGCGGTCTTCAGCGGCGTCCAGAGCGCGGTGCTCTACCTTCGCCATGGCTTGCTCTCGGTGCAGCTTAATGGCGATATCGACAAGATCACGAATGATGGAGTCAACTTCGCGGCCGACGTAACCCACCTCAGTAAATTTGGTGGCCTCTACCTTTAAGAAGGGCGCGTTGGCAAGCTTGGCCAGACGGCGGGCTATTTCGGTCTTGCCGACACCGGTTGGGCCGATCATGAGGATGTTCTTGGGGGTGATCTCGGTGCGCAGCGCTTCGTCTAGCTGCATGCGACGCCAGCGGTTGCGCAAGGCAATGGCAACGGCGCGCTTGGCATTTTTCTGGCCAATAATGTGACGGTCTAGTTCGTGGACAATCTCGCGGGGAGTCATATCAGACATAATCAATTCTTCACGCTGGGTTAATCTATCGGGGCTGCGGATTTAGCTACTGGCGTTATTGCGAATGGTGGTTACGATTCGCTGGACTCGTATTCGAGCGCCTCGATAGTGTGGTTGTGGTTGGTGTAGACACAGATGTCACCCGCGATCCCGAGTGACTTTTTCACTATGTCGACGGCCTCCATATCGGTGTTTTCGAACAGGGCAAGGGCCGCGGACTGGGCAAAGGGGCCGCCGGAGCCTATGGCAATGATGTCCTGCTCTGGCTGGATAACATCGCCGTTGCCGGTGATGATCAGCGAGGCCTCTTTGTCGGCGACAGCCAGCAGAGCTTCTAGTTTGCGCAGCGCGCGGTCGCTGCGCCAATCTTTGGCGAGCTCTACGGCGGCGCGCACCAGTTGGCCGTTGTGGGCTTCGAGTTTCGCCTCAAAGCGCTCAAACAACGTAAACGCATCGGCGGTGCCGCCGGCAAAACCTGCGATGACCTGGTCGTTATAGAGGCGACGCACTTTACGGGCGTTGCCTTTCATCACGGTATTACCCATGGATACCTGGCCGTCGCCGCCAATGATAACTTTGCCATTACGGCGTACAGACAGAATCGTTGTGCCTCGATATTGTTCCACGGTCAATCCTCAAGCAGTGGTGAAGCCCAGCGGCGGCCTAGATTATAAAGGGGCGGCGGCTTTTAAGGCTGGTGAATGCTTTGTTTATGGGGGCTGAGGAGGGGATATCAATGCTCGAAGGTAAAAATACTGAGCCGAGAACTTGGATCAACTAGCTTTTAACGGCACGTTTGAGCAGCAGTGGTTTGATGTCGTTGGAGACCAGTGTGCCCCGTGCCTGAGCCATCTTGGAATGCGAGCGGTAAGGCCCAACGAGCACTCGGTGCCAGGTTTCGCCGTTGCGCACGGTGACCTTCTCAATATAGGTGTCAAGGTTGAGTAAAATTAGCTCAACCCGCAAGCGGTCTGCGTCGGTGTTTTTCTTGAATGACCCGACCTGGAGTATGTATTCCTCGACCTTTTGTGGCTTGCCTGCCTTGCTCGGGTCGAGGTTTTTGTTTGGCTCTTTGACCACGACCTCCGACTCTTTGAGCAGCTGGTAGAAATCAAAGCGCGGCTTGGGTATCTCGGCCTTGGGTTTGCTGGGCTGACTTTGTTGAGCCGTGGCGGGTTGAGCCTGTGGTGTAGGTGTAATGCCTGATAGGTAGGTTAGGAACATGATAAAAGCCCCCAGGATTGTGCCGGTAAACAACCACACCCAACTGGGTACTTGCGACCTGGTTGGCGCTTTCTTGGCCTTGCTTGAAGGGCGGGGTTTCTTGGCGAAATCTCGGGTCATGGGCTCTGTTGCTGTTGGCTGGTGATTAAACTGGGCTCGATTGTACTCGACCGGTGTGTGGAGGGAAGGGCTGAGCGGTCTTTTGCTTTAATTCATGTCTTGCGGGTCGACATCGATGGACCAACGCAGTTTGCGCCCCTGTGGCAGTTTGTCCAGTGCGGTAATCAGCGGTTGCAGCAACTGGTGGAGGCGGGCGCGATTACCCGCGTTGACCTGCAGTTGAAAACGGAAGCGCTGATTGCGCTTTTCCATCGGTGCTGGCAGTGGCCCTAGGTATTGAATCTGTGGGCTAGAGGCCTGCAGTGTTTCGGCGATACGGCGAGCGTCTAGGAGGAAATCCATGGCTAGATGGGCTGACTCAGATTCAGCGCGCAAGAGGGCCAGATAGCGATAGGGGGGCATCTGACCAAGTTCGCGCTCTTGTAATATTAGTTGGGCAAACGTGCTGTAGCCCTGCTGCAGAAGTGTGTTCAGCAGTGGGTGATCACAGAGGTGAGTTTGGATTAATACCCGCCCAGGTTTGTCGGCGCGCCCCGCGCGCCCCGCCACTTGCAGCAGTAGTTGACCCATACGCTCGGGACCGCGGAAGTCGGCACTGAACAGCCCGCTGTCGGCGTCAAGAATGACGACGAGGGTTACATTGGGGAAATGATGCCCCTTGGCGAGCATTTGTGTGCCGACCAGAATACAGGGCTTGCCCTGATGAACCTGATCGACAATGTCCTGCATCGCATTCTTTTTACGGGTCGAGTCGCGGTCAACGCGGATCACGTCACTGGCGGGGAACTGTTCCTGTAAAAAGCTCTCGGTGCGCTCGCTGCCCTGGCCGAGGCATTGCAATTCCATACTGTGGCACTGTAGGCAGCGGTTGATGAGCGGGTGCTGATAATCGCAGTGGTGGCAATGCAGGTGGCGTGGGTGTTGGTGCACGGTGAGGCGGGCGTCACAGTGTGGGCACTGGGCTATCCAGCCGCAGTCGTGGCACATCAGTGTGGGAGCGAAGCCGCGACGGTTAATGAACACCAATGCTTGATTACCTTGCTCCAGTGTCGCGGAGATCTCTTCGAGTGCCTGCGCAGCCAAACCATCGCGCAGTTTCATTTGCTTGATGTCGATGAGTTCAATATGGGGAGCTTGCGCGCCGCCCGCTCGCGCTGGTAGGCGGTGTTCTTTGTAGCGTGTTTGGTTGGCGTTGTGCAGGCTCTCCAGCGCGGGTGTGGCGCTGCCTAGTAATAGCGGGATGTTTAGGTTCTGCGCCCGCACGGCCGCTAGATCTCGGGCGGAATAGCGAAAGCCTTCCTGTTGCTTAAAGGACAGGTCGTGTTCTTCATCGATAATAATGATACCGAGGTTCGGTATCGGGGTGAAAACCGCTGAGCGGGTGCCAATGATGATGTCCAGCTGGCCGTGTATGGCCTTGACCCAGTTCTGTGTGCGCTCGCCATCGCTCAAACCTGAATGCAGCAGTGCCAGGGGGCGGTTGAAACGCTCAGTGAAGCGTTGCAGGGTTTGCGGGGTTAGGCCTATCTCGGGGATCAGTACGAGCGCGCGCTGGCCGCGGCCGAGGACCTCTTCAATGGCTTGCAGGTAGACTTCTGTCTTGCCGCTGCCCGTCGTGCCGTAGAGCAGGTGGGTGCCAAATTCGTCTAGGTTCATGGCCTTAAGTGCACGGTTTTGCTCGGGGTTCAGTGCTAGGTGCGCCTGCTTAAGCAAGGTAGTCGGTCGCAGCACTTGTGGCTGAATTTGTAGGCTGCTGACAAGCTGTTTCTCCACAAGTTTTTGCAGCGTTGCACGGGTGGCGCCCAGTTGCTTGAGATTGGCTTCTGCTTGAGGGGCCAAGGAGTTGTTGGAGGTTTGTTGCAGCAGTGTCAGTGCCTGCATCTGCTTGGGTGCACGCTTAAGTTGTTGTGCGGTTGCTGCAACTCCATGGGCCGTGAGCTGCCAGTGGGGTTCAGTCGTCAGTTCTGCTGGGGCGCCTAAGCGCAATCCGGATGGCAGGGCTGTATTAAACACATCGCCAAGGGGGTGTTGATAGTAGTTTGCAGCCCAGCGGCAGAGCTTGATGAGTTCCGCTGGCAGTAAACCATCTGGGTCGAGTAGGCTTTCAATGGGCTTCAATTTACCAATATCAAACGCATCAGCGCTGCGCGATTCAGCGGGAGTCGCGGCAAGTACTATGCCGATCAGTGTTTGGCGGCCAAAAGGTACCCGTACACGTGCGCCCACTTTTATCTCGGGGCTCTCTGAGTTGAGCAGGTCTGGCGTGGGCGCCAGATAGTCAAAATGCCTGCGCAGCGGGGTGGGCAGGGCGACAGAGAGGATTGTTTGCATGGGTTTGCGGTGTGTCCACTAGATGTTTAAGGGGCGTGTGTGATGCGCTGGGTACCGGCTGGTATAATAGCTGACGAAAAAACACTCAATGGCCTTGCGTGCCGGGGAGGTTCTGGTAGTATGCGCGATCTGAATTTTAGCCCGCTTAGACTAACCTTTGTGCGGTGCCCGACACAAGATCGGGTGGCGGCGCATATACAAATAAGGCGATACAAATGAAAGCTGATATCCACCCAAATTACGGCATCATGACCGCTAC
>Ga0209081_1001789_pt1 | contig 12716 bp, 15 predicted proteins | sample GOMGulsemesocosm_4_FD_184636 | JGI IMG/M metagenome (GOLD analysis project Ga0209081, IMG submission 184636) | Methane-oxidizing microbial communities from mesocosms in the Gulf of Mexico - GOM15B Gulf of Mexico (SPAdes) (version 2) | ecosystem: Environmental > Aquatic > Marine > Cold seeps... | reverse complement strand
GTCAGCATTGGCTACCCGAAGTTTCCATGCGAGTAAGCCTAGCGTTTGTCCACCGGTGGTCCAAAACCAGCCATAAAAGAGAAAGCTAACCAATAGGAGATAGCCGGAGAATAATAATGAGTTTGGCTCAAATTCGTTGCCTTGCTGGAAGGGTAGTAGCACTAGGGTGGCAACAAATAGTACAGCAATAAGTAAGAGTAGGTCGTATACGACAACGGCTAGGCGTTTAAATAAGCCAGGTGCTTGTTTGGAATCTGTCATGTGTGATTGTTATTTAAGTATGTTAGGTGCTTTGAGATCGGCTTTAAACTGGTTGATGCGATTTTCAATTCGGCTACTGAGGTAAAAATTATTGTTAGCCGCGAGTAAGGCTTGTTCTAGTTGAATAATAGCGTCTTTTGTTGAACCAATTGAATAGAGGTATTCTGCGCGATATTGAAAGCCACGAACAGGGTCTTTTACTTGCCCATAAGCAACCGATAACAGGTCAAAAACGATAGGCTCTGGCTTATTGTTGCGTAAGTCTTCATTCAAATGGTTTAGTGCTTGTTCGGGTTTACCAGCATGTAAAAGAACCTTTGCGACCAGTAAGTTAGCTGAGCGGCTTTGTGGGAATAGCTGCTTTGCTTGTTGAAATAATTTTAAGGCTTGTTGAGTTTTACCATCACGATATTCATTTAGCGCTCGGGCTGTTAAATAATGTAACTGAGTTGGGTTGTTTTGGTTAAGTGGGGTTAATAAAGCTCTTGCAGGAACAAATTGCCTATCTTTCATTAACGCTAGGGCTAAGCCATAATTTGCCGCATCTTTCAGTGCTTGAGTTCCCTGAGTGGCTTCATTTTCTAAGGATATTATAAGTTCTTGTAGTGATGTTTGGCGCTGTTTGCTGATACGAAGCTTCATTCGTATCAGGCGGAAATCTTGTGAGTCTGCCACTTGTTTATACGGGTACTTTTCTGCCCTAGCGGCGGTGTCTGATATACGCGAGGTTGGGGCTGGGTGAGTTTTTAAAATTTCAGGAACTTTTTGTCCGTAGTAGCGAGAAGCGGTTTGTAATCGCCCAAAGAAAATAGGCATGCTACGTGGATCAAACCCTGCTTCGGCAAGGTTTTGTACGCCAACGCGGTCGGCTTCAGCCTCATGGCTTCGGGTAAAGTTAATTTGTTGTTGTACTTGCCCCGCTTGTACGGCTAACAGAGCCGCAGTTCCAATGCCGGGTACAGCAACACCTAAAATAACAGCGGCAAGGGTAGCCGCTGCACTAGGTAACGACATTTGGCTGGCAGTTTCTATTGCGCGCTGTAAATGCTGTTGAGTAACGTGAGCTATTTCATGGGCAATAACTGAGGCTAGTTCGCTTTCTGATTCGGTGGCAAGGATTAAGCCGGAGTTAATACCAATGTTTGCATCCGGTCCAGCAAAGGCGTTAATTCGGTTGTCATGTACAACGAAAAAATTAAATTGTCGATTAGCTTGTTCGCTAGATTTTGCAACTCTATTGCCGAGTTGTTGTATATAGTCGTTTATTTCTTGGTCGTTAATCAGGGGTACGCTACGGCGAATACTACGCAGAAAGGCTTTGCCTAACTTCTTTTCTATAGCCGCCGAAATAATAATATTAGAGCTGTTACCAATATCAGGTAATTTTATACGGTTATTTGCGCTACTCGTGTTGGGCCAAGCTAGAGCGCTGGCGATGGTTATCACGGTGAATGTAGACGCAAGAAGTACGGTAAAAAAACAGCGCATGGTATTATGTAGACCAGTTATCGTTAGAGATATCTTCCCAGTCTAATTGAGTTTATAAGCAAGTTAAATGAAAATTTCAATTCAAATCAATGCAAGCCCTTATCAGTATCAGGCTGCTGACAGTGCTTGGTACTTTATTCAAGCAGCCATTGCTAGTGGACATGAAGTTTATCGGGTGTTTTTTTATCACGATGGAATTTATAACGCAGTACGTGACTCGCGGCCACCAGGTGATGAGCGAGATATTGTTAAGCGTTGGTCGGCTTTGCATCTTGAGCACGGTGTTGATCTTGTGGTTTGTGTGTCATCAGCGCAGCGCCGAGGGCTGTTGGAACAGTCTGTTGGGCATAAAGTTGGAGGCTATGAAAATGCCTTAGCAGATGGCTTCCGAATTGCGGGTTTGGGACTATTAATGGAAGCGATTATCGACGCTGATCGACATATTTGTTTTGGGGCATAAGGTGAAAAGACTTTTTTTTATTATTGATAAGCCCTTACATGGCAATATTCAGACGCAGGAGTTTATTGATATGGCGCTAATGGCAGCGGCTTTTGATCAGCGTGTGATCATGTTGTTTGAAGGTGATGGTGTTTATGCTTTGTTGAATAAACAGCAGCCGGAAGTACTGGGTTTGAAAAACTATAGTCCTTTATTGAAGGCTTTGTCGGTCTACGATATTAATGATGTTTTTGTTGAGCAGGAGTCAATGATTGAGCGTGGGCTTCATCATGATCAATTTGTGATCGACGTTAATGAAATTTCACGTGTAGAGTTAAAGCGTCAAATGGAGGCGGCTGACCAGCTGTTTAGTTTCTAATGCTATATATTATTAATAAAAGCCACGCGAATAGTCAGGCGCTGCATGATTGCTTACAACGAGCATCGGCAGGGGATGCGGTGCTGTTGATTGAGCATGCCGTGTATTCAGCGCTGAATGTGAAGCAAACGCCACTACTAACCACGCAGCATAGTGAACTGAAAATTTTTGCCTTAAGCCCAGATATGCAAGCGAGAGGGGTGCAGCAAGAAGCCTGCTTAGAGTTTATTGAATATGTTGATTATCAGGGATTTGTTGAACTGGTAGAAAATAACTCAGTTCTTAGGTCTTGCTTTTAATGTCGGCACTAGACGAATTGCAACGCGACGAATACGGTTTCTTGTGTGATAGATGTCAATGGAATGAGACTGTGGCCGAGGCGTTAGCAAAAGAAGATGGGGTGCAGTTAACACCGCCGCATTGGGAAATTATTGAGTTTATGCGTGGCTATTATAATGAGTATCAGCATCAGCCGAATGCGCGTTTATTTGGTCAGGCAATAAAAAAATCACTAGGAGCAGATAAAGGAGCATCGTTGTATTTGTATCGTTTATTTCCCGATGGCCCACTGAAGTATGCGAATAAGTATGCGGGTTTGCCTATACCACCTTCTTGCATTTAAACCGGTTTTTAATCAACCTGTTTGAAACGATGAATCTGTCGTCGCTGTTTTTTATTAGGGCGATCTGATTGTGGTGCCGATGCATACATATCTTTATTAAGCGCGACTTGTGCTTGCCTGCGCGTCAGGCTTTGTTCATCTTCTTGGTAAAGCTGAACAGCTTCAACAGCGGGACGGCGCTGGGCATTTAAGCCAATAATGGTGATTTCCCAGCTATACCCGTTCTTACTAATTTGTAAACGATCATTAGGCTGAATATCTTTACTGGGTTTAGCTCGTTGCTGATTGACGTGTACCTTGCCACCAGAAATAGCCTCGCTGGATAAACGACGAGTCTTATAAAAGCGCGCGGCCCAAAGCCACTTATCTAAACGTTGTTTTTCTAAGGCAGGCTTTTGTTTACTCATAACTTAGGCAAGTAGGTCATCAAGGCGGCCGTCGCGTTCGAAGCCAAACAGTTCAGTACAGTCACCAACGTGCTTATCATTATTGAAAATTTGCGGAACCGTTGTGCGTTGGCTTTTTTGCATCATTTCTGCTCTTTTTTGAGGGTCGTTATCCACGTGGATTTCATCGTAACTAATACTTTTACTGTCGAGTAAACGTTTAGCTTGTACGCAATAAGGGCAGTATGCGGTGGTGTAAATAGTAATGTTAGGCATGGTGTGGTTGGCGTGTTAATAGTTATGAATTTAGATTGTGAGACCTTTGCACGGAAATTCTTTTGCCCTCATACGGCGTCGCTTAAAAGCGCCTACTGTTGGTAAAAACATGCTCAATCGGTCATTTACTCCAGTAAACTCCCTCAATCCGCGTATTTTTGCCTTGTCTGAGAATAAAATCTCTTCCCGTGCCAAGGTCTCATTATAAAATAATGTTAAGCTGAGTTGGTCGGTTTTATTGGCCTGCTGCAACTGTTTTCTACAGTTGTTTTCCCCATTATTTATAATAGTGTTTTATCTCGGTAATATTGCCTGCTAGCAAAAATAGACAGCCAGGAGCACGTATTTGAGTGCTTAGTTGAGATGTAATGAAGTTTTTTTGATGTAGAACAGGTTTTGTGCTTTAAATACACGTTACGGTGAAATAGTTATTTTGGGAGTATTAATGAGTCAACAAATAACACGAAAAGTTAAAAAAAATGATCAGGGTCAGCTGCTTGAAGAGTGTGACTATTTAGGTGAGCAGATAAATGGGAAGCGTATTATATGGCACCCTTCGGGCTCTAAAATTTCAGAAACAGATTTTGTTCTCAATGTGATGGAGGGTTTGCATACATCATGGTATTTGAATGGCTCTGTTGCATTAAGAGCAAATGTGGCCGGTGGTGATTACCATGGCTTATTTGTTAGTTTTTGGCCGAACGGTGAAAAGCGTGAAGAAGGCATATTTGAAAAAGGCGAACGAGTAGGAGTATTTAAATCGTGGTCAGATGCCGGTGAGTTACTATCCGAGAATAACTACAACAATTAATTAAATAATTAAAATGACTGCTTGGCAAGCCGAGTAAAAGTCGATAATATTGCGATGCAGCATTAAAAAAGAATTTTAATCTATAAAGGTAAAAGAATGAATAATAAAACCCCGCAAGAGTTGTTTGAAGAAATGGCTAGCAAAGGCCACAATATGTTTAAAGATTTTTCAAAGAATGAATCGCAAGAAATGATGTCTCAGTTCAGCAATTCATGGAACACTATTATGACTAGAGCCATGGAAAGCCCTGAAGAGTGGGTTAAAACTATGTCGGGCTTTTATCAGGACCAGTTCAACTTGTGGGCTAATATGTTTAACCCTTCTGCTGCATCAACTGTTCAACCAGAGCGCGGTGACCGTCGCTTTAATGGTACTGAGTGGGAAGAAAGCCCAGTTCACAACTACTTGAAGCAATCTTACTTATTATCAAGTCGTTGGTTAACCGGTATGGTTAGTGATTCAACGCTAGATGATTCAACGAAGCAAAAGTGCGATTTCTATACGCGTCAGTTTATTGATGCGATGTCACCATCAAACTTTGCATTAACAAATCCAGAAGTTTTAAAGGAAACAGTTGAGTCTAAAGGGCAAAACTTAGTAACTGGCCTTGAAAATCTAATGAAAGATATGGATAAAGGCAGCATCACTATGACTGATGAGACTGCTTTTACCTTAGGTGAAAATATTGCAACAACACCTGGCTCAGTTGTTTTTGAAAACAAATTGATTCAGTTGGTTCATTTCGCACCGATGACTGAAAAAGTGAACGAACGTCCTTTGTTGATCGTTCCTCCTTGTATTAATAAATATTATATTCTTGATCTATCAGAACATAATTCATATGTTCGCTATTGCTTAGAGCAAGGTAATGATGTGTATATCGTTTCTTGGAAAAATCCAGATGAAGCGCTAGGCGATGTTACTTGGGATGAATATATTACAGAAGGAACGATACCAGCCATTGATACTGTTAAAGCAATATCAGGTTCGGCTAAAATTAATGCCGTATCTTGGTGTATTGGTGGAACTATTTTAGCAACTACGATGGCTGTTTTGGCTGCTAAACGTAAAAAACCACTGGCAAGTGTTACCTTCTTAACAACCTTATTGGATTTTTCTGATCCTGGTGAGTTGGGTGTGTTTATTGATGAATCACAAGTTAGGCAGCATGAGAAAAAATTAGCTGATGGCGGTGTTATGCCGGGCAAGCAAATGGCATCAACCTTTGCGATGCTTCGTGCTAATGATCTAATTTGGAGCTATGTGGTTAATAATTACTTGAAAGGTAAAACACCACCACCATTCGATATTCTTTACTGGAATGGTGATTCAACGAATATGACTGCTGCTATGTACACTTGGTACTTACGTAATATGTACTTAGAAAATAGATTGGTTACTCCAGGCTCTGCTGAGCTATGTGGCGTTAAGATTGATTTGAGCAAAATTGATTGTCCAGTTTATTTCCTATCAGCAGTTGAAGATCATATCGCTCCTTGGAAAAGTACTTTTACAGGTACAGAATTAGTATCTGGAAATGTTGAATTTATATTAACTGGCAGTGGTCATGTTGCTGGTGTTATTAATCCTGCGTCTAAAAATAGACGTAACTTCTGGAAAGAAGGGGAGTTAGGTCAAGGTGCAGAGCACTGGTTAGAAACAGCAACAGACGTACCAGGCAGCTGGTGGACACACTGGGATGGTTGGTTGAAAGCACAAGGTGGCAAAATGGTTGCTGCTCCAAAAGCTTTGGGTAATGCAGAGTTCGCAGAAATTGAGCCTGCTCCTGGATCATTTGTGATGGAAAAAGCTTCTTAGTTTTTTCTATAAATAATGTGTAAAAAAGCCAGCGATTGCTATCGCTGGCTTTTTTACGCTTAAAATATGTTTAATATACGAAGGATATGATGGAATCACCCTGTAGAAAAATGTGTACGCTTAATGAAGATAATGTTTGCTTAGGTTGTGGGCGTTTATTGGAAGAGATTACTTCATGGACAAGTTATAGTGAGCAGCAGCGTGAAAAGATTTCAGCTGAATGCCTGCGTCGTTTAGAAACATTGGAGCAGGTGTAGTCGCATATTGCTGGCACCAACGGCTAAGCATGTGAAATACTAAGATTTATAGAAGATGACTATTGCTTACATGCCTCGTCGGGGTAAACTAATTTAAATAAAAAGAGTGGGTTGAAGGAATGAATTCTGAAAAAGTAGTTTTTAGCTTTTTTATTGTATTGGCACTAACGTTAAATTTTGGTTTTTTTATGGGGGAAATTGATGATTTTGCTCACCATAATATTTATGAGTTATTTGCTACTATTGTTGTCAACCTTATCGCAATGGGCCTTAAGTTAGGTGATCGTACGCAAGTAGGCGCTGTTTTATTATCGACCAGTATGGTTGCCAACTTACAGTTACTTGCAGCAGCTATTACTTGGGGCTATGTCACGCAAATTTCAGAAGTTGGTTTGAATACGGATAATGTATCAGTCATTATTTCATTATCAGCAGGAGCATTGATTGCCAATGTTATATCGGTTGTGATGTTAGTGTCTGAAACCCTGATGTCTCGCCGATAGTTTAGTATGTCTGACTCATCTTTAGGTAGGGTCTCATTTATTGTTTTACGACATATGCGGGTGCCTATTGTGGTGTTTGTGTGTGTGTATGCCATCTGTATTATTGGTATGGTATTAGTTCCTGGCTTACCTGATTCGAATGGGGAAACGACCTACATGTCGTTTTTTCACGCGTATTATTTTTTAGCTTATACCGCAACAACGACGGGTTTTGGTGAGTTGCCTACGCCCTTTAGTAATGCGCAACGAGTATGGGCGATAGTCTGTTTGTATATCAGTGTGATTACCTGGCTTTACGTGGTGGGTAAAATAATATCGCTATTAAAAAACCCACACTTACAACTAGCCTTTGCTGAAGAATCTTTTATTCGTTCAGTTCGTCGCAAAACGAATGACTATTATTTAGTGTGTGGCTTTGGCGATACAGGTAGCTTATTGTTAAGGGGGTTAACAGATGCGGGCTTATCTGCAGTTGTTATTGAGCGTAATGAAGAGCGGATGAAAGCCCTTGATTTGCGGGATTACCCTACACGTGTGTTGGGCTTATGCGCGGATGCTAGCGAACCACGTTATTTAATTGCCGCAGGTATTGAAAGTAAAAAGTGCATTGGTGTTTTAATTCTATCAAATAATGAAGAGGCCAATTTAAAAGTGGCGGTTTCAGCCAGAATACTCCGTCCTGATTTAAAAGTAATTTGTCGGTCAGCATCGGTTGAGAATGAGGGTGAAATTTTAGGAATAGGAGGAGACATTCATGTGGTCGACCCCTTTAGAGTCTTTGCGTCTTATTTAGCGATGTTAATTTATAATCCAACGGTAGAAACTTTAAACGAGTGGTTGTCTGGCGCGAAAGGTGCGAATCTGACTAAAAACATTTGCCCACTTAAAGGGGGGAAATGGATTTTATGTGGTCACGGACGAATGGGCAGAGTGGTTTATCATAAGTTAACCAACAACGGTGTCGATATAACCGCAGTAGATCCTGTGATTGAAAACCTTGAAGGAATTACCGAGCACGCCATTTTGGGGAGAGCCAATATGGAAAATTTAAAGAAGGCTGGTTTAGAAGATTGCGTAGGGTTAATTGCCGGTACAGATAACGACACCTTTAACTTGAGTATGATTCACCAAGTAGGCCGGTTTTCACCATCATTGTTTACTGTTGCTAGGCAAAACAAGCACAGTAATGAAGTCTTGTTTAAAAAGACCAATGTCGATTATATTCTGCAGCCAAGTTTAGTAATTGCAAGAATGGTATTGTTTATGCTAACAGCGCCTTTGTTGCGGTTGTTTTTTAAGCACCTCCTTTATTTGTATGAAAATAAGCCAAGTGAGCTGGCAGATTTAACCAATCGCTTAGCTTTAAATATAGGAGGTGATGCACCTGTATTAAAAACCTACACAATAAATACAAAGTATGCACCTGCTGTATGCTCAAAAATAGCGAATAAAACCGAGATTTGTATAGCGGATATCTATCGTTCGCCGTCTGATAGGCAGGGCACGTTGAGTGTAGTGCCTATGGTGCATAAACGAGGAGATACGGTCACGGTGTTACCAGAGGACGAGTTACTGTTAATGCAGGATGATGAAATATTGTTTTGTATTAAGCCAAATGCAAAAGTAATGCTTGAGGCTAATATGGCAAATGAACATACCCTTGGTTATTTGTTGACGGGTGTTGAGCCAGCAAAAAGTCATTTCTTTAGGTGGCTTGAAGCAAGAGCAACTTAATATAGCTATTTTTATCGAGGCGTTAGCTCTCTTTTGTTAACCATTTTTTTACTGCCGAAATATCTTGCTCATTCATTAGTGCAGGAGCATGACCCGCGTTGACAATGGTTAATAAATCGGCGCAGGTACCTGTTGTGGTCATTTGGTCAACGGTGGCATTGTTAAGTAAGGGAGACTTTGCACCGTGTATTAATAGGGTTTTTTGATGTACGGCTTGCCATATAGGCCACAAATCAACATCTTTGTCAGAATTAGCTTTAAATACTTGGGTAATATCGGGGTCATAAATAAGCGTGACTTTGCCATTATCTAGCTGTCGGTGGCCGTGGATGGCAAGCTGTTTCCATTGCTTATCACTAAGGTCACCCATGCCAGCGTGGTGGAGTCGTAGGTACTGCTCAAGTTGGTGCAAATCATCAAACACCTCTTGCTGGCCTAAATAATCGGCAATAATGGCTAAAGCCTCTTTAGGGATAAACGGTCCTATATCATTAAGAATAAGCTTTCTGATAGGAGACCCTTTCATAGCGGCAAGAATAAGTCCTTGTATGCCGCCCATTGATGTACCTAACCAATCGACTTGCTCAGCACCACTGACGGCAATCAACATAAGTGCATCAACGGTGTATTGTTGATAATCATAATCCATTTTATTAGTCAACCAGTCGCTTTCACCTCGCCCAGGAAAGTCATAGCATAAAACCCTGTAGTCAGTTGCTAGTGAGTTGGCAATAATGTCAAAGTCATGTTTATTTCGTGTCAGACCATGAGAGCAGATGAGAACATTAGGGTTGTTGCTGTTACCCCATTCACTATAAGCAATTTTATGTAGTCCTGTGCTAGAAATGCTCTTAATGTATTTAGTTTTCATGATCTTTAAGGTGATATAGTGGATATAAGTATCTATAATAATTAGCTTAGATTGACGAAGCTCTTAACAAAGTTTGTTTCAGAGCCAATACTAAGCATAACCTAAAAAAAGGAAATACATATGAGTGAAGTAAGGGAAGTTGTTGTACTAAGTGCAGTGAGAACGGCTATCGGCGATTTTGGAGGGAGCTTGAAATCTGTTGAGCCTAGCCAATTGTCAGCAATTACACTCAAAGAAAGTGTTGCAAGAGCGGGTATTGAGCCAGCAGAAGTTGGTATGGTTGTAATGGGTAATGTGTTGCCTTCAGAAGGTCGTGCGCCATATACATCGCGTGTGGCTCAGTTAGAAGCAGGCATTCCTCAAGAAACATCTTGTGTTGCTGTTAACCGTCTATGCGGTAGCGGTATGCAAGCGATTGTTGATGCGGCTCAAGGTATTATGGTTGGTGCTTACGACGTAGCTGTTGCTGCTGGCGTTGAGTCTATGAGTAACGCTTTTTATGCGTTACCAGGTGCTCGTTGGGGTCAAAAAATGGGCGACGGCCAAATGATAGATTTGATGGTTTCAGCACTTACAGACCCTTGTGGTACTGGCCATATGGGCATGACAGCTGAAAACTTGGCTGATAAATACAATGTATCTCGTGAAGACCAAGATGCATTGGCAGTAACAAGTCATCAAAATGCAGCTCGTGCGCAAGCAGAAGGCCGTTTTGATGGTCAAATTGTTCCTGTTGAAATTAAAACACGTAAAGGCGTAACCGTTTTTGATAAAGATGAACATGTACGTGGTGATATTTCTCTTGAGAAATTATCTGGAATGCGTCCAGCCTTCAAAAAAGATGGTTCAGTGACAGCAGGTAATGCATCAGGTATTAACGACGCTTCTTCTGCAATGGTATTAATGGATAAAGAGGCTGCTGAAGCACGCGGTTTAAAGCCAATGGCTAAATTGGTTGCTTTTTCACACGCAGGCGTTGCACCTGAAATTATGGGCATTGGTCCTGTTCCTGCTACGGAAAAACTCTTAGCAGATACGGGTTTAACAGTTGCTGATATCGACGTATGGGAAGTTAACGAAGCATTCGCTGCTCAAGCATTAAGCGTTTGTCGCGAACTTAAGCTGCCTATGGATAAAGTGAACGTAAACGGTAGTGGTATTTCTTTAGGTCACCCAATTGGTGCATCTGCAAATATCATTGTTGTTAAAGCATTGCATGAGCTAGAAAGAGTTAAAGGCAAATACGCGCTAGCTACTTTATGTATTGGTGGCGGGCAAGGTATTGCGACTCTTTGGGAAAGAATGTAAGTCTATAGTCTTTATATTTGCTTTTTGGGGCTTTGCCTCAGATAAAAAAACGGGCTTTTAGCCCGTTTTTTTATGCGTGTTAATTATTTGTTTTTCTGTATAGGCTTGAGTTAAGTTTTAGCCGTGCGTTTGAGATCCTTAGGTAGGGAAAATGTCACGCGTTCTTGAGTGCCGCTGTTTTCGGTAACAGTGGTGCCACCCCATTGTTGTAATTGCTCGATAACTCGCTGTACTAGCTCTTCAGGCGCCGATGCGCCAGCAGTAACACCGATTGATTTAACATTATCTAACCAACTTTTTTCAATGTCATCAGCGCCGTCAATAAGGTAAGCTGTTTTACCTAATTTTTCGGCAATTTCACGTAAGCGATTAGAGTTAGAGCTATTGACAGAGCCGACGACGAGTACCAAATCTGCAAGTTTAGCTAGTTTTTTAACCGCGTCTTGGCGGTTTTGAGTCGCGTAGCAAATGTCACTTTTCTTTGGCCCTGCAATATTAGGGAATTTTAAGCGTAAAGCATCAATAATGGATTCGGTGTCATCCATAGACAGGGTTGTTTGGGTGACATAAGAAAGGCCGAACTCATTACTCAGTTCAAGCTTAGGAACATCAGCCGGTGATTCAACTAATATAATATTTGCTGACTCGTTTTGTTGTTCATAACGCCCCATTGTCCCTTCAACTTCAGGGTGGCCTTTATGACCAATTAATATCACGCAATGAGATTTTTTTGCATGGCTAATGACCTCTAAGTGAACCTTAGTAACGAGCGGGCAGGTCGCATCAAAAATATTTAATTGTCGACGCTTTGCTTCATCTTCCACGGCCTTTGATACACCGTGAGCACTAAAAATAACAGTAGAATCATCGGGTACTTCATCGAGTTCTTCGACGAAGATTGCACCACTTTTCTTCAAATTCTCAACCACGAAACGGTTATGAACTACTTCATGGCGAACATAGATGGGTGCGCCTAATAACTCAAGGGCGCGTTCAACAATCTCAATAGCGCGATCAACGCCAGCACAAAATCCACGGGGGTTTGCTAGGAAAATATTCATTTAGCTCTCATTAGTGTTTTGTTTGCGTCTGTTTTTATCCCATAACACTTCAGACTGGCCACCTTGGCGCGCCAATACTCTACATAGAACAAATAATAAATCAGATAGACGATTAAGGTATTTGATGACCGGTGGGTTTATCTTTTCTTCCCTAGCGAGACTCACCGCGAGCCGTTCACAACGGCGACATACCGTTCTTGCAACATGGCAAGTAGCAGCAGCTAAATTGCCACCGGGCAGAATAAATTCTTTTAGGGCCGGTAGTGTCTCGTTATGCTCGTCGAGAATTCGTTCAATAGTTTCAATGTTGGACTCGTTAATGGCGCTATAGCCTGGAATACATAGCTCGCTGCCCAAATCGAATAAATCGTGTTGAATATCGAGTAGTTGATTGGCAATAACCTCATCCACACCAAAAGCAATAACTAACCCAATTTGGCTGTTTAACTCATCGACGGTGCCATATGCATCAACGCGTAAAGAATCTTTTTCGACGCGGCTT
>Ga0209081_1001784_pt1 | contig 12753 bp, 11 predicted proteins | sample GOMGulsemesocosm_4_FD_184636 | JGI IMG/M metagenome (GOLD analysis project Ga0209081, IMG submission 184636) | Methane-oxidizing microbial communities from mesocosms in the Gulf of Mexico - GOM15B Gulf of Mexico (SPAdes) (version 2) | ecosystem: Environmental > Aquatic > Marine > Cold seeps... | reverse complement strand
AGAAATTCGAAGAAGATGATGACACTAAATTAATCTTAATGATTGGTGAAATCGGTGGACCTCAAGAAGTTGAAGCGGGTGTTTATGCTGCTAAGCATATGAATAAACCGATTGTTGCTTATATTGCAGGTTTAACTGCCCCTAAAGGTCGTCGTATGGGTCATGCGGGTGCGATTATTTCTTCTGTGGGCGAAAGTGCCGCAGAAAAAGTAGAAATGCTGCAAGACTTAGGTGTGACGATTGCACCTACGCCATCAGCAATGGGTGAAACGGTTGCAAAAGTATTAGCTAAAATGTAAGGTTTTTAGTTTAATACGCTGTTAAAAAACCAGTTCCTGCCTTTGGGTAAGAGCTGGCTTTTTTATATTTTAATGGGAGAGTAAACCAATTTTAGGTTTGATTTTGTAATTCGCCATTCAATTAATTACTCCCAAATAAATCGCGTGTATAAACTTTTTCTACAATATCCTGAATATTATTAGATAATCGATTTGCGACAATCACATCAGAAATCTGCTTAAATTCTTCTAAATTTTTAATGACTTTAGAGTGGAAGAATTCATTATCGGCCAATTCTGGTTCATAAATAACTACTTCAATGCCTTTGGCTTTAATACGTTTCATAACGCCTTGTATAGAAGAGGCTCTAAAGTTATCGGAGCCACCTTTCATAATTAAGCGGTAAATACCCACCACTTTAGGGTTACGTTTAAGAATCGACTCGGCAATAAAATCTTTACGGGTGCTATTGGCTTCCACAATGGCTCCAATTAAGCTATTGGGAACATTCTTATAATTAGCACGAAGTTGCTTGGTATCTTTAGGTAAACAATAGCCGCCGTAACCAAAAGAGGGGTTATTGTAGTGATTACCAATGCGAGGATCTAAGCCTATGCCTTTTATGATTTGTTGAGTATTAAGGTCGTGTGCTTCTGTATAGCTATCGAGTTCATTAAAATAAGCGACTCGCATCGCTAAATAAGCATTAGAAAATAATTTTACCGCTTCGGCTTCGGTTGCATTGGTATATAAAACGGGTATGTTTTCTTTAATAGCACCTTCTAAGAGTAAATTAGCAAATGTTTCTGCTCTCTCTGAGCATTCTCCTATGACGATACGGGAAGGGTAAAGGTTATCGTGTAATGCTCGCCCTTCTCTTAAAAACTCTGGAGAGAAAAAGATATTTTCTGTGCCGAGTGATTTTCTAATTTGTTGAGTGTATCCCATAGGAATGGTAGATTTAATCACCATAACGGCGTTAGGATTTATGTTAATAACATCTTTAATGATGGCTTCGACACTTTCGGTATTAAAGTAGTTAGTTTGTGCCTCGTAGTCTGTTGGTGTCGCAATAATAACGTAAGCGGCATTTTGATAGGCCGTATTTTTATCCAGTGTGGCGGTAAAATTTAAGGATTTATTCGCTAGGAAATCACTTATTTCTACATCTGCAATAGGCGACTGTTTGTTTTGCAGTAATTTTACTTTTTCTGGGATAATATCTAAAGCGACGACTTCATTTTTTTGGGCAAGTAATACCGCCAATGACAATCCAACATATCCTATTCCTGCAATCGCTATTTTCATTGTTTTTCCTGTGTTTCTTGACATCAAATATTAGTCATAAAAGCTTAATTCATCAAGCAGATAAATAGGGTATTTCAAGCGTTTAAAGTTTGACTAAAGTCTCACACCTTGGTAATTGATTGATAAAAACACCAAGGGGATGGCTTAAGAGTTGAGGAGTAAAGCAAAAAACCGTTTTAATATGAAACTATTAAACACGTTGACCTATAGCGGAATCTCAACTAGATGCCTAGCTTCCATCATCTGAGTTTGGGGTAAGAAAAGTAAGGTAGATTGCCTTTTATTTAAGAACATAAGAAGTATCTCATCTTTCCTCATTTCAAAAAGGTGATTTAAAATGAGTTTAGCACGATTATTTTCTGATGTTGATGACTTCTTTCTCTGGTTTACTTCTGAATGAATAAAACCAAATAAAAGATGGAGATAAAAAGAAATCGCTCGCACGGATTATCTCATGTTTTCTGTTTTTTAGGATTTTTCCTGTTTTTACTGTCAGCTCTCGTGAGTATATTGAACTTGTTATGATATAGTGGAATTGTCAATTAGACTGTCGTGGATTAAGGAGGAAATATGTCTATAGATTATCGTCTTAAGTTACTAGAAAGTATGGAGAAAATGCGAGACTGGTTGCACCCCTCTATCTCGAAAATATCTAAGTATGGTTATTATTATCCTAGTGCTTGTGAAATTTTTAGTTGCGCACAAGGAGAAGAGTTAGGGCATTTAGAGTTCCTTAGTCAAAACCAGTATTTAGATCGTCAATTTTTTGATAAAGTACATATTTGTCCACGCTGCTTGAGCTATCAATTAAATTTTCGTGAGATTTGTCCAAGTTGCCATAGCAGTAACCTTCTGCTGACTAAGCAATTACATCATTATAGTTGTGGTTATGTTGCTCCTGAAACGAAATTTAGACAAGGATTGGAGTTTAAATGCCCGAAATGTCATGAGGTACTCAGGCATATTGGTATTGATTATAGCGAACCATCGGAAGTTTTTTTATGTTATCACTGCGATGCTACTTCACCCGACTCGGATATTTCCTGCTTGTGTTTTAATTGTGAGAATATTTTTGATGTTTCTTGTGCCATCAAACAGACCTTATACAGTTATAAAATCAATGTAAAAGGGGTTGAGGCGTTAGAGCGGGGTCTGGTTAAAGAGAATGTTCAGCAATTTATTGAGATTGATTTTCCTTTATATAATCACGCGATGTTTAAAGAATTTAGCCAGCATTATTTTAAAGAAAGTAAGCGCTATGGAGCGTCGTTACAGTTAATACAAATCACTTTAGAAAATTGGCAAGAATTTATTGATATTAACGGGGTAGAAGAAGGACGGCAGTTATTTCATGACTTAATTATAGTGATTAAAGAATCTTTGCGTGATACGGATATTATTGGCTTACTTGATGAAGAAAGAGTCGGTATTTTATTACCTGATACGCCGTTTACATGTATTGATATTATTTTAGATAAATTTCATGATACGATTAATCAATTAAACATTAACAACAGGCTCAGTATTAATTTTTCTTGCAGCTCCTATTCTAAAGAGATGTCTCAGCCTGAAGAGCTTTTTAAGCAGGTTAACCAAGAAAAAACTTATCATTTCCTAACAAATGAGTCGTGATTTATGGATACTATTTTTTTAGTCATCACCAACATTCTTTTCTTCTTTGAAGAGGCCAGTGATTGGTTTTTTAATAAAGAGATAGATGAGTTAATGCGTATTTTTTGGGTCTTTTTATTTTTAGAAATACCGCGTTATTTTTTTACCGATATTGTGGTTTTTATACAGGCACTTCGGCAAAATTATTATTTTAAATATGTCGCCCCACGGACTTTATTTAAAGAACCACCGACCGTTTCGGTGATTATGTCTGCTCTCAATGAAGAGTTATTAATTTATGACGCCATTCAAAGTTTAATCGCACAAGATTATCCGCAGCTTGAAATTATTGTTATTGACGACCATTCTAGCGATGCAACGCCTGATATCTGCCAAGAATTTTCGAAAAAAGGGCAGATTAATTATTTTCGTTTTAATGAGCGGCAAGGAAAATCAGCCGCTTTAAATTATGGCATCAAGGTATCGACGGGAGATTTCCTGATGTTTATTGATACGGATACCTCGTTTGACCGTTTAGCCATTTTTAATATTGTGCAATATTTCCAAGATGATGAAGTTGGTGCGGTGGGCGGAAACTTTCGGATTAGAAATGATGATGTCAATTTTTTAACACGCTTTGTGGCGATTGAATATTTCCTCTCCATGAGTATGGGGTGGCGTTTTAAGGGATTGATGGGGATTATTAATTGCGTACCCGGTTGGTTTGGAATGTATCGGCGTAATGTGGTTGAATCGGTTGGCTTATTTGAACCTGGGCCTGGAAATGATTCGGATATTACTATTCGTACGCGTAAATTGAAGCAGAAAATTGTTTTTGCTCCCGATGCAATTTCTTTAACGGATACGCCTGTTGAATGGCATGACTGGGTGAAACAGCGAATGCGTTGGTCGCGTAATTTGGTAAAAAACCGCTTACGTCGACATCGAGATGTTTTTAATGTCCGCAGTGAAAATTTCACTTTTTCAAATTTTTGGGCGTTTTTTGACAATATCTTTTTTTTAATGGTGATGCCCTTTGCTTGGGTTATTTATATTGTTGATTTATCTATGAATTATCTGGATGTCATGCTATTGATTCTATTTGTTAATATTTGTTTGCATTTAATTTTACGCTTGGCGCAATTTAGCATTGCAGTGAGTTTGTCAGAGCGAAAATCCCTGCCTTTAAAGCTAATGCCTTATTTGTTTTTTTATGGGTTTTATATGATGTTTTATAAAATTGTGCGCGTAATTGCCTATGTGCAAGAGTTGGTTTTTAGAGCCTCTTATCAAGATAGTTTTGCCCCTGAAAAAATCAGAAAGAAAATGATTCGTTATTGAGTGATAACTATGAAAAATCCCTACAATGTCTTTGTGCTGCTTATTTCACTAACGCTAGTCGCTTGTACAGCAGGCATTAAAAAGCCGCCCTCTGCCGCAAGTTTTCCCATAGGGCTACCTTTTGAGCGCGGATTAATGGCCTTTGTTAGAGGCGAGCTAGAGGAGGCGGAACAGCAAATGTATATGGCGCTGCAACGTAATGCTTATGATGTACGGGCGCGTGAATTATTAGCCATTATTGATAATGAATCGGATATCACATCCCCTGAAGAATTGCCCTATTTAGCACTTGATAGAAAGGTAAAGCACCCCGAAGATTATTTAGCCTTGGTGGCGGGGCGTAATCCTCAGCTACGCCAAGCGATGTTTGTGGTGACAGAGCGACATGCAAAGTTACGCCTAGCTAATCTTGATATTGGGCCAGAATTAAATGTCCTCGCGCGCTTTTACCCTGAAGCTATTTTTGCCGCGGTGACTCAAACACTGAATAAATTAATTCAACGGCCTTCTAAGCTGCAAAAAGCTGAGTTTGAGATATTGGCCGCTTTAGCTGAATATGCCAATATTAAAAATAAAATAATGGGTGAGGCCATTGATAATTATTTTGATTATCTCTCTGCCCAGCAGCAGCTAAATTTTTTACAAGCTGAACTGAACGTGCATAACCAACATATCAAAGTGTTGAAGATACTGACGGTCAAAAATCAAAAAGGGTTGGCTACGTTAAGTAAAGCCGAAAGCAAGCGGGATAAAACTCAGCAATTACTACTCAAAGCTGATGGGCTGCTAAACCTTTCCTTATTAAAGTTATCCGATTTGGCTCAAATAGATGCGCAATATATCGAGCATCTGGCAGTAGAAAAGCTATACTTTGGTGAACTCTATCCGCTTGATAAAGAAGAGCTTGATGATTTAGCGGTGCAGGCGGCACAAGCTTACAGTAATGCTGAAAAATCGAACAAAATGTTAACACTGTTAAGTCTGCCTAAAGTGAGTTTATTTGCATCTTATGGTAATGCCTTGAATCCAGATAATGTTAATTTTGTGCAAGGCCCGGCAAGTGGCTTGCGCATTCAGATGCCACTGTTAATTTGGCCCTTACAAAAAGCGAATATGGCGAAGCATAGTTCATTGATTGCCCAGTTAGAAATGCAAGTTGAATTTTTGCTCGCAAAAGCAAGATATCAAGCTTTATTCACGTATGAAAACTACCGTTTAGAAACACAAAATTTGGCTTTATTACGTCAAAGTCTGCACGATAACCAGCAGGCTTTACAACGGCAAAATTTACAAAAGCAAGAGGGGCAAGACTTATTACACAGTGTTCATATGGAAGCTTATATGCGCTATTATCACAGTCATTACCTCTACAATATGGCGCAATATAAGCAACAAAAAATAGCGTTTAGGTGGCTACGTTCATTAGGAGCTATAACGGAGCAGCTAGAATTTTATCCCGCTGCCCCTCAACAATTATCCTCCTGTCAGTCAGAAAATAAATATTTACAGGCCTATCCCTATGCTATGTGGGTACGTGGGATAGAGCCATTATTACAAGATACGGCACAGCAACAACGAGTGATTAATATTGCGCAAGCACAGGGAATTAATACTTTATTTATCTGGATAGACGGGTCTTTAATCACACAGTACCCTAAACAATATGCGCAGTTTATCCAAATGGCACATCAAGCGAATATTACCGTACAGGCTTATAGCACTCAGGAAAATTGGTTAGCGCCCGTGTTAAATGGTGATTTGGCGGATAGCTTAATAAATTTTAATGCAGCTTTGTCTGACACGCAACGATTTGATGGGGTGCGCGTGCAATTATCCACTGAGTTACTGCCCTTAATAGACACGCAGAAAAGTTTGGGCGATTTATTGGAAGCTCTATCAAAAAGTAAGCATAAAAAATTGCTTCATATCGGTGTGGATATACCGATATTCCCTCCTTTTAATAAGTATTTATTAACGATAAAACCGCTACTCCCCTTGATAGATAATGTGGCAATAATGGTTAACGATAAGACTAATAATGCACAGCTAAGCTTGGCTTTTAAGCATTACCAGGACATAACGCAAAATTCTACGCCTTATTGGGTAGGGGTCGATTTAAAGGCGATTCATCATGCAGGAAGATCATTGATACCGAAAATGGAGCAGCTTGATTTGCGTGTTCAGGCGCTTTGTCAGTTAATTGAACAAGAGGATTATCTCAAAGGTTTTGCTTTTCATACCTTTGTAGCCTACAAAAATATTTTAATAAACCAGCCTCAATAGTCTTTTATTTATCACGCTTAATAAGGAGTTTATGGTGCATATCACTAAGCCTAGTAGTCTTGAACCCACAGCACTTCCTGCTAATAATACCGATAATTTTAAACATGAGCGAAAAAGCTTTCAGCGTAAATTAACAGGGAGTAAATTACTTTTACTGATTAGTTTGTTATTGGGGATTATTTATTGGTTCTGGCAAAGTCAATGGATTGTAACCTATGGGCGCGTGATGTCGCCTGAGATACATATTGCAGCGACTCAGATAGGACGTATTCATGCCATAAAGGTCAAAGAGGGGCAGTATGTTAAGAAAGGGCAATTATTAGTCTTGTTAGAACATAATCGTTTAAGCATGCAATTAAAGGCGAGTCAGTTACTTTTAAATAAAGGTGAGTTACGTTTATTGGGCTTAACCACGCGGGGAATTAATTCGATTATTCAGGCGCGGGTGGATACAGCCAAGAAATTGCTAGAAGAAGCGCGGCAGCGGCTAAAATCTGCCCGTACTGATTATTTTCGCCAAGCAAAAATTGTTAAATTTTCTAAAAATGAGGTGGTAAGAGTTGAAAATCTAAAGCGACTAGGAGGCGTTTCGCAAACAACATTAACCAATAGTAAAAAATCCGTGGTTAATGCAAAAGCCGAGTTTACTATTGCTAAGGCTTTTAAGGATGAAATGCAAGCGGCTTATGAGCGGGCTGAAATTGCGTTTATTCAGGCATTGAAAAACCAGGTGTTTTCACAATCAAAATTAGCCGATACCATTAATTTACAGCGTTTAGAAAATCAGCGAATTGAGTTATTAATCTTGAATGCGCAAACAAGGTTAGAGGAGACGCATATTATTGCGCCAATAGCAGGCATGGTTTCTTGGTTAAATAAACGGGCGGGGGATGTCGTTGATCATCGAGATATTATTATGAATATCATGGATACGAGTACATTATGGGTTGAGGCGTATGTAGATACAGATGAATGGTCGGATATTACGCCCAACCAGATCAGTGCCGTCAAAGTGAATCAGGAGGTGGATGCCTGGTTGAATACGTGCGTGAGAATGGTTTTCCCTACGCAGCGACCGATTGACCAAGAGTTCCCCGTAGGCCCACGTTTATCGCGTTCGTCAAGGAGAATCGGAGATTATATTCGCCCTGTGAAATTGTTATTTTTAGAAAAATTACCCGAGGAGCATGGCTTACAAGCAGGCATGAAAGTGAGTGTTAAAATAAAAAGAAAATCGGCTACTACGGATTTTTCCTGTCCAACTCATCTGCCAATTGATAAGCCTGATGATTAATGGCGTACATTAGATGAATTAAGTCGGGGTAGCTTTGGTAGTATTTATCCACCAAACCCTTGTTGGCAGATTGTTTTCCGCGAGCGTCTTGGTAGCGATACCAATGCCAGCCAATACAGTGCTTAGATTCTAATAGTGATAGGACAAAATTTTGATAGAAAAGCCCGCGGTCGGTTTGGGTATTTACTAGCCAGCCTGCGCCTGATATATTGTTTAAGCCCGTATTTTTAGCTTTGACATAAAATTCACTGACTAAAAAGGGTTTGCCTGACCATTCTGTCCAGTTAGCCATTTCTTGTGCTGTGGGCTGCCATTTTCCATAGTAATTAATGGCCACGATATCAACATATTGCCCTAATGTTTTCATAAAGAGCGGATTGTTTTTTTCATGATGATAAAGGCGCGGCCCCATAATAAGGTGATTACTATCGTGAGCTAAAATACTGCGGGTTGTTATTTTTAGGTAATGCGCTAAGACAAAACGGCGAAACAATATATTTTGTGCATCAGTAAATGGCGATGTTAATGCCATTTTTTGTGCTTTCAGCCATTGGCGCGTAGCATGATAATTCGGGTTTCTGGGGTCATTGAGTGCGAGGTAATCAGAAATTTTTATACCCCAAAAATTGATTTCATTATCGGTAAAATAGCCAAGTAATTGCGTGTCTTGATGGTATGTCCTATATTTGGCCACTTCTTTTTGACAGTACTGTTGAAATTCAGGGTCAAAGATTGCGAGAACTTTTCTCTGTTGCCCGCTTTGTTTTCGATAGCCGCCTAAGCAGTTTAAATTAATACTGTAATGATAGTTTTTATTGTTAGGCACTTGCTTAAAAAGGCTAGGGATATCTGACCATGCCCCAAAGCCATTAAGCCCCGCTTGTTGCCATAGATTAAGAACAGAATACCGCCAAATGGAGGGATGAATGCTATCGATAACGGCTGTATTGCTCGTAAATGGCGTGTAATGAGACGTATATTGGCGCACGCTATTGGCTGCTATAGATAGGTATCGCTCGCCTTGTGGGTTGATTAACCACCAGCGTTGCTGTTGTTTTTGCGTATGAAAGAATTTCTTTGAATGGGGTTTGTTAATGTTTTTATCAGGTTCCGTGGCTTTAAATTGAGAGAGTGGAGATATTTTGACATTGCGGGCAGGCATTTTTTTCCAATCACTGAAAACTTTGGACTGTTGATAGAGGCGTTTTTTGCTTAAAACATAAGACTCGGTTGCCGCGCTGCACCGAGAGCTAATAAGAATAATAATAATAAGCCAATAGTGCATGATGAGAGACCGAGTTTATTGGGTGTGGGTGAGTTTCTGATTAAGCCAATCCCATGAAAAATATTTACCTGGGTCGGTTTTTCGTTGCGGAGCAATATCACTATGGCCTGTGATACGCTCGGTTGTAATTTTTGGGTAGTTTTGTTGTAAACTTTGGATGATAGGCAAGAGTTGGGCGTATTGCTCGGATGTATAACTTGAGTTATCGGTTCCTTCTAGTTCGATACCAATAGAAAAGTCATTGCATTTTTCACGCCTCAAATAATTAGAAAGTCCTGCATGCCAAGCGCGTTTATTAAAAGGCACGTATTGGGTGATATTACCTAGGCGGTCAATCAATAGGTGGCTGGATACTTTGAGTTGATGGGTTTCCTGAAAGCTTGGATGTTCGCTTGCTTGCAGTTGGTTGGTAAATAACTGGTCGATATACGGGGTTTGGTATTGCCCTTCAGGCAGGCTAATGCAATGAATCACAATTAATGAAATATCTTGTTCATCGGGGCGGTTGTCGTGATTGGGGGATGCTATGTGCTTAGCGGAATTACACCAGTGGTTTTGAATGTTCATCTTGAATTTTTGTTGTGGATTATCACTTCGCAGATTCAACCTTGAAGTGCATAACAGCTAAGTAGTTATAGCAGCCATATGTTCGGCCATTAATTTAGCTGGCGTTTTGTAATTAAGCTTCTTTCTTGGCCTATCATTCAGCCTTACTATTGCATCTTGAACAGCTGATTGCGATACTTTTTTGAAATCTGTTGATTTTGGCCAATATTGTCGTAATAAACCATTGGTGTTTTCATTCAATCCACGCTGCCAAGAACAATAAGGATCTGCAAAATAAACACCACATTTTAAACGTTTTGTTACGTCTTCATGGTAAGCAAATTCTTTACCGTTATCCGCAGTAATAGTGAGGACAACCTCTTTAAACGGCTGCAACAAAGCAATGGTTGCAGCAGTGACTGTTTTAGCCGATTTATCATTAACTCGTGTAGACACTGTAAAGCTCGTTTTCCTTTCTACAATGGTTACTAATACTCCACTATGGCCTTTACCAATAACCAGGTCAATCTCCCTGCTTGTTTATTCTTACTGCGTGATTGGTAAGCTTTTCCTCTTCTTCGTAAAGACTGGAATAATTGGCCGCCACACTGCTTATCAAACCAAATATGTAGGTAGATAGTTTCATGGCTAATTAAAATATCCTGCTCTTCTTTAAGCCAATCAGGTATCTGGTTAGGACTCCATTCTACGTTTATTTTTGAGTCGATTAATGCAATTAGATCTGCAGTCATTTTAATCGCTTTGTAGGCAGCTAAACGGCGTTAGGGCTGTTCAATGCTAAATTCCTTGGTATCCTAAAGCGCGGTCTAAACTCAGAGCATTATCATACAAAGCCAAGCTAATACTCTTTATTTTATTAAATCGCATCAAGTTAAGGGCAAAAGACCTCAGTAAGCCAAAAATACAGGGGTTTTTTCGTATTCTACTGGCATCTTCATTCATGTATCAACGTACATGATGTATTCGATTTTCAATACCCCAGTGATCCCTAATTACTTTATTAGCTTCAGTCGCCGTTATCTCTCTGGGGCGCAGCTTTTAAGCTGCTTTTTATCGACTATCGTACTAAGAAGGCTAAAAGCCTTCGCCCCAAAACAAGCATTTCATTTATTAAGCTAATGCTTTCTGTCGTTATCGCATGACTAACGTTAGCGTCGGCTAAAGTGCTTATTTTGGCATTTAAAATGCGTTCTTATTTAGGAAAGATGTCTACTAAGCCTCTTGGAATAAAATTCTAAAACATTATTTTAAATTATTAGCATTGAGCATCTCTGATTAACCAATACCCCCCCTAGTGGGTAGACTTTCTATTTGGAGTAATAGGGTAGGGGTTTTTTAGGGTAAAGTTATACTTATTGCCGTCTTCATCTTGAGGGTTAGCAAATAAGTGAGTGCTCTACCTTTCAGTCTAAGGAGTCGCGTATTTTGTATTCAGTCGGCAGAATGAGTTGCAAGTTGGCTTTCAATAGCTCCCAATCAAAAAATTTCCCTGGGTCGGTTTTTCTGTCGGGAGCAATATCGCTATGCCCTGTAATCGCTTTACTCGTAAGCTTTGGGTAATGCTTTATCAGGCAGCTAATTAATTGACTGAGTTGTTGGTATTGCTCCGCTGTATAGGGGGTATGGTCGGTTCCTTCAAGTTCTATGCCGATAGAAAAATCATTGCACTGTGTGCGGCCGCAATAATTAGAAACACCGGCATGCCATGCGCGTTGATTAAAAGGCACGTACTGGGTGATTTCCCCTGTGCGGGCTATCACTACATGGCTCGAGACTTTTAATTCGCATATTTCCTTAAAGCTAGGGTGATCGCATGCTTTTAATTGATTGTTGAAGAGTTGAGTGATGTAAGGTGTTGAAAAATGGCCTTCGGGTAAGCTAATGCAGTGAATAACAATTAGTGAAATGTCACTTTCATCTGGCCTAAAGTCAGTGTTGGGGGATGGAGTGTGTTGTGCTGTGTTTAGCCAGTGGTCGTGTATTTTCATAATGCATTGATGTGAATAAATTAAGGTGCTTAATCTTTAAAGAAAAGGCTTACCTATTGGCTATTATATGGAATAATAGTGTTTGTAATTTTTATACTTAAATATTTTGTTAAATTAAGGGATACACAATGTTTGAATTTGTAATGGTAGTGGCGATAGCCTGCGGTATTTGGTTTTATTTTAAATCAGGTGAAGACGAAATTGTAGCAGAAGAGCCCGTTGTGGAAGCCAGCAAGGATGAGGCTGAAGAGCTTGTCATTGAAGAAGCGGTGGCGGTAGTCGCTGAAAATAATGAAGTGACAGAAGACGTTGCGGTGGCACCTGCTGTAGTTGTAGAGCCAGTGAAAAGTCAGTTTGTTGCTGGAATGCCTGAAGATTCAACACTTAAACGTCATTATGTGCAATTAGTAGTAGCTAACCAAGCGGTTAGTAATAGAATTCCTGAGGAATCGCTTTTGCGTCGTCATTTTGTACAGAACTTAATTGCTAATGAAGAGCAGTTATTTGCCGGAGCGCCTAGTGACTCAACGTTAAGACGTCATTATGATGCTCAAGTTGCTGCTGCGGTATTAGAGAAATTAGAGTTGTTAAAATAAATACGCTTTTCAATGAATGAAAAGGTTTGATTAGCTTCAGATTTCTATGGAAGGGATGGGTTTTTTTAATCCATCCTTTTTTTTGTTTACTGATTTTTTACGTTATTTTAATGAAATCAGTTTAAAGAATTTTAGGGTTTTATGAGTAAACTACCATCGATTGATATTAGCGCCTTTCTTGCAGAAGATATCGGAGCAGGT
>Ga0209081_1001783_pt1 | contig 12758 bp, 19 predicted proteins | sample GOMGulsemesocosm_4_FD_184636 | JGI IMG/M metagenome (GOLD analysis project Ga0209081, IMG submission 184636) | Methane-oxidizing microbial communities from mesocosms in the Gulf of Mexico - GOM15B Gulf of Mexico (SPAdes) (version 2) | ecosystem: Environmental > Aquatic > Marine > Cold seeps... | reverse complement strand
AAAAACAAGCGCCTAAAAGCGGGTTGGGATAACGAGTATTTGTTGAAAGTGCTGTTTTCCATGAATGAAAAATAACGGGGAATTATAAGCGGTTGATGTTTATTCATTTTTTAATGCGATTGCCCTGGATACTGTTCGCATTAGATTATTTACTGTTGAAGGTGAGCTTATAGATCAAGCTATTGAGGCGACCATTGCAAGCAATGATCAAGGAAAAAAGAATACATGGCCTAAGTTGTTTGCAGAATTCATTAATAATCAAAATACTGAATTGGAGGCAGGAATAAGAAATGCACAAGGAAATATTGTTCCAGTATTTGGTGAGGCGTAACACGATAATTAAGTGATAGTAACACGATAAATCAATTTTTGTATTTTCCATATAAACATATAAAACATCTTCATTACGAAAAAGAAAACATCAGGCTTTGCACTTAAGACAATGTATTCTGTATAAGGTAGAACTCCATTTCTAACCTTATATGAGAATGTTAATTAGCCTGTTTCAGCAGGTACTTTAACGCAAACTAGAACATTGGGCGATAGGCGAAAGCCTTGTTACTTTTGGTGCCTACGTCGCATCTCACCTATGATTTTATCAAACTTTTGACTCGCAATTTTATCCGTTCGGCGAACAATAAGAAAAAACCGAATACAATGAAAAAGTAAAACAAAAAATACAACAAACCACCCGATAAATCCTGTATGTAAAATAATATCCGTAACCGTCATGGCGTATTATCTAAATCCTACTGGTTGCTCATAAATCGGGAGTTTGATTATTTACACTGCTCTAACTCAGAACTAAGTGAAGCACGCATGAATTGTATTTTTATATCATTGATTCGTTTTTTCTTAGTTAGATCTTGGGTTACTGAGTCATTACAGTCACGTTTCAATATTTTTATTTCAATTTTTTTACTCTCCCTCTTCATTGCTTTGATAAGACCACGTCTTTTTCTCATCGGCATACTAGCAGCAACCTTAATTAAATCTTTATGAAATTCCTCTGCTTTCTCTGCTGTTATGTGTTTAGTCAGCTCATCAGTATTCATTGCTTGTATTCCTGCGATTATTGAAAGATAGCTTATAAAAAAACCGCTCAAACAAGCGTTTTTTTTTCTGGTAACTATTTATTAGTCGTATTTTTTAAGCATGTCATTTAAAAATCCTGTGTAAAAATCACGGTCGGGATGCGGCTCTTCTTTTAGTGTATTAATAATGTTTTTCTGCTCGTTCTCTATAATTGCTCTTTCTTCCACGGGTTAGTTGAGTAAATAAAATTACTACTTCTAGCGCCTGAGCCTCACTTATGCAGCATTCCTTTAGTGCCTTGCATCTGCTCACCAATTGCCCTTAACGATGTTAACTGCTGTTTCTGGTGGCGATATACTCCCCAGCATCAAGCCCCATCATGTTGATAATCCGCGCCTCTTCTTCTGTAACTGCATACGCTGGATTAAATTGTACTTGAGCCTTAGCCGCTACTACATCTTGCATACCATCTATTGCTGGGTAATTGACTAATGAGGCCATTAATAAGCCGGTAATTTCACCCGTTTGTTTATTGTAATTAAACACGGGGCTTATATAGCGGTATTCTAAGGCCGCAATCAAAGCTTTAGCTTTGTCTGTCCAATGAACACCTACAGCAAATAATCCTACGCCTTCTATCCACTGAAGATTTTTAAACCATCCTGCCGCGGGTGCTGGTTGGGCGTTTTTCTGTGTGTTTAAAGTTTGGTGGTCGTAATCAATTAATGCCTGATCTTGCTGGGAATCAATTTGGTTAATGATTTTTGCGGCTATCGTACTGTTGATCTTCCATCGCTGGGCTTCTTTGGGGCGCCCATCTTTTGCCCTAAAATCATAGGCGGGCAACAACTGTATTCTGTTGCCACCCGTCACCATGAAAGATAAGGCCGCTTGCTCTGTTGCGGTCGTCATGTCGATTTATCCTAGAATGATACCTTTTTTAATTACTGCTGATTTTATCGCTTCGGCTCCTGCTGGGTCGAAAACTGTATGGTTATTAAAATCGACATAATAATGCTCGCTATCTTGAGTGCTAGACAATGAAACCATATCTTTAAATCTGGGCAATTTCATTTCCCAGCGGTCAAAATTTAAAACACCTGTGGTAGCTTCATCACCATGCACTTCCATTAAACTATCAAGATGATTAATGCGCTCAACAATGCCAATAATGTTATTTGATGCTTTCTTGTAGGCTTCCAGCTCGATTAGCGCCATATCACGGATATACTCACCAAATAAGTGCGGCGTATTACGTTTTAGCAGGGTTAATTTAGTCTGCTCTACAGAAAGCCGACCGCTTAGACCTGCAACAATGGCCTGCGCGTCTTGGGTCGCTTGTGCGTTGGCTGTGTTGGTCTTTGCGTCTACCTTTTCAGCGGCGGCCAGTTCTTTAGTAATTGCTTGCAGCTCTTCGGCCTTGTCATCACCTAAAGAAATATCAGTTAAGATTTCTTGGCGTTGTTGGCGTAATTCTTCGGCTCTGTTTTCACTAAAGTCATGCGCAACAATAATGGTTTGCTGTTCTGTAATTAACCCCGTTAGCCGGTTAATCTGCGCTTCTATGCCTGCAATCTTGGCTTGGTGGTCAAGCAATACTTTATCATTAGCGCCAATACGTAAACTTAGCAATTCTCCCGATAAAGTCTCTTGTTCTTCAAGTGCACTGCAAACGCTTAATAGCTCTGCCTCGCGCTGGCTTTCTAGGTTGCTTTTTTCTTTCAATAGCCCTTCAAGTTTCCGGCCGTCGTCGGCATTATTTGAACGTTCAAAAGCTGCCTTAGTACCGCGCACATAATTTTGCTTGTCCTGTATACGGCTTAATAAACGCTGCGCATCATTGCGTGCTCTGGATTCTTTGCGCCTGGCGGTTTCAAGGTCTGCTTGCAACTGTTCCTTGCGCTCAATGTTATTAATAGATTTTTCATAAGGCGTTGCGGGGCTAAGTACATCTTTAGCTTTTTCAATAAGTGTTTTTTCGGTCATTTTTATACTCGGTTATTGTTGAATTATAATTTTTTCACTATCTTATAAATTTGCTGCTTAGTTACTGAAATTTATCAGCTAAGGAAGTGCCTCTGGAGTGCAGCGGTAACTTCGCGGGTGTCGAGTTCGAGTTCAATCATTTTTTTCCATGCTAACGACGACATCAATGGGCGCGGCAGCATGAAACGCAGATACTATATCGCCGAATTTATTGCCTTTAATAAACGGGCTTAGCGCCAACAGTTCTTTACCATCCTCTACGCTTAGCTCTCGCTGGTCATCACGACGCAATATTTCTTTTGCTTTATCAAGCGCCTGTTGTTCGTTCATTATTTGCTCCTACGTGCCCGCTTCACGCGCTGCATTGTTTGTTTGCACTTGAACAAAAGTTTTTAGCCTGCTTAAAAATGTTGTCTGCCCCCCAAATTTTGCCTGCTATCATCCCCATGTCAGTGGTCATATTGATATTGAGTACGCCTAAGTTTTGCTGTTCTTTCTGATTTTGATTAAGGGTTGCTATGCTATTTGCTGTTGCATTGCTTGTTTGAGCTATTGACGCTAAAGCGCTATCCATTCTAATTGTCGCACCTGCTGTATCAGCACCATTAACACCACCAACAAGACCTTTTAACTCATTTAAAACCAATGTCATCCCGGCAATGTCAACTTTTTCAAATTCACCTTGATTGCCAAACACAGTGCCGCTATTATTTTTAGCCGCTTGGATTATTTGTTGTTGAGTTAATGCTTGTTTAAGTAAGACAGAGATCATGGAGGAGAAAGAGCGTTGCTCTAATAGTGCCGCTTTTATATCAAGCTTATTTTTCATTCCTACCGACTGCCTTTAATATTGTATAAATACGCTGCATGCTCACCTTGTATTTAAACGCTAGATCACGATGGTTAGAACCGTTAAAATCTTTCTTTATATTTTCTATTCTTTTTTGAGAATCTAAGGCCGTCCCTTTGGGTATATAAATCTGAATACCTCCCCATCTTTCACGGGTTTTTTCGGCAATATCAAGAGCAATATTAGAGGCCTTCTCCTCGCTGATTTCATGATGCTTCTTCATTGATTCAAGGCTATAAGCGTAAATATCCTGAATAACGTCCGGTAGTTCCTCGGTAGCCATAAGCGCCTTTTTAAAGTAACGGAAAAACATCATTAAACCGCGTTAATGATTTGTTATCTTTTAATGTAGGTTAAAAAATGCGAATGAGAAATACACTTGAAATAGCGCACATAGCAGAAACAAAAAAAGTCAGCCTATTTATAAGGCTGACTTTTTGAGGTAAAGCAGAATACGGTTTGGTATGTCTACTTAGGTGAATATTTCACGTTTCAAAATTAAAGATTGTTATTCTGCAACTTTCTTTGCTGATACCAATAACCATTAACCAAAATAAGAGCATCCTTAATGAGTGTTTCGATTTGCCGGCCAGTCAACTCAAGGTTGTCCAGTTTTATGTCATGATGGCATCCCTCGTATTGCCCCATAGCGGCTGCATCTACAATTAACCCCGTCATTCCCTGGGCATTTAATAAAGTGGTCGTTATATCTTCAATAAAGCATTTATCTGGAAAGCGATTGCTGAATAATTCTTGATAAGCGTCTTCAGTATAGGTGTTCGTTGTCATTAGAATCTCGTGTACAATTTATAATTAGATTTTACAAGCTTTAAAAATGCGATTTAAGGCGCGTTTAAAGTGCGCGCCATGCTCTGCTATCACTTTTATAAGAACTCGATAGTTAAATGGGTCTTAAATGGGTAGGATTTGAGCCTTACCCTTTATTGTGTTTCCTGTAGCTGGTCATTCATCATTATGGGCAAATAAAGGTTCTGTTCCGCCAGTTTTGTCTCTAACTGCTTCAGACATTCTAATGCTGATTAAATACCGAACCTCTCGAACAACTACCCCTGAGCAATTCTCATTATCTTTAAGACACTGATTTACTCGGTTGTAAATCAGTCCAAGATCGGATGTATAAACATGAGCAGTAGTATCATTTTTTCTTGTTTCCTCCTTGAATGTACGCTCAATAGCCTCTAATAAAGATAGGTCTATTGCTCCATACAACCTACCTGAAGAACCCTCACGCCCCGATAATAACCAATTTGGATTAACATTAAACTTGTCCATAAGAGAACAAATAACTTTTTTAGTGACTGATCTATCACCTCTTTCATAATTTTGATATGCACCCGGACAAACACCAATACTTTCAGCCATTTGACTTTGATTTAGGCCAGATTGTTCGCGACAATAAAGTAATCTAGCACCAACCTCTTTATCATTTTTGGCTAACATAGTAACTCCGATTTTTCTCTTTCATCGCCTTTAAGCCCTCAATCGCTTTACTCGCTATCGACTGGTTCAAGAATCGCGGATGAGAAATATGAAACATATGCTCTAGCCAATGCTGAAAAGCGGCTTCATTATTTCCACCAAAGATTTCACGACTTAAACCATAAATAAAATCAATCTGCTTCTCAGTCGCCATACCTGGGCGCGCGCCAAACTGAGGCGTGGGATTAGATCGATTAACGGCATAGCCCAGTGCATCCATTAGCTCAAGCACACCATTCAAACCTTCATTGTTTAATTCTGATGCACTGGTTACGCCAGCCCCTTCTTCAAGTAAATCACGGTACTCAGCATCCTCTATATTATTTTGCTGCATCATTACATGCAGAAACCCTAGTTGTTTATGAGTTAACGTCATTGCAATCGCTCCCATGTTTACACCTCTTGAATTAAGTCTGGGGTTACTAATGCATCCCCCAGTTCCGTTGCCATATTCATAGCTTTAGCAATCAAGCTATTGACAATAAGCGGATGGGAAATACTGTAAGCCCCGTTATTTTTGTCATGTCGCATTAGCTTTCTAGCAATTGACTCAATCGCTTTGTCTTCCAGAATAAGACTGATATCACCACCCACACGTTTAAACTTAAAAGCCAGATAACCTTTCAAGTGTTTACTGAGCGGCTCCAGCTCCACTTGAATACAGCGCCGGATTAGCTCACGCATTTCATAATTACGGCGTTCATCCAAGCGCTCTTTTAATTCAGTTTGCCCGATTAAAATAATCCCTAACAGGCGATTAAAGCCATCTTCCATTTCCCAGAAGCGCTTTAGATACTTCAAGGTAGGAACGCTTAAATCATGTGCCTCCTCAATAATCATGACATGACGACGGCCACCATGAGAAGCCATACGTAGTAGCCGCTCAACCTGTCTTGCTTTAGCTTCCAATGCTCTTTTAGGGTTCTCACTACTGATATCCGCAATAATCGAATCACACAAGCTCGTGGCTGTAATCTTGCTCTTATCAAAGATATGCGGGGAAATAACCGCAATATCACCTTCTTTACTCAATTCATCTAGCAGCAGCTTTCTTAAGACCGTTTTACCCGCGCCAGAATCGCCAATAACCGCCAAAATACCCTGATTGCGAGCACTATCGCGCATAGCTGCTAAAATAAACTCAGCATCAGGTGTTAAAAAAACGTCTTTGGGTTCTCTCACATCATCCATAAAAGGATTTCGGAATAATTTAAAGTGTTTCAGTGTTTCTTGTGATAGCATTTCAAGCTCCAGATTGATCTCGTCGTTTATTTGGTTCATTTGGGTGGCGGTGGCAGCCTCCACCCAAATACCGTCCAAGTTAATATTTTTTTGTTGTAAATAAGCCTCCACATCCAGCATAAACTCCTCACGTTTATGCTTCGGAAACTTTCCCTCATTCAGCACGCGCCAAACAGCGCTATGCGTATACCCTAAGTCAGCCGATAACTGAACAGCGAGTACTTTATGCTCAGCCAGTCTTTTCTTGAGCTGTAACGGCTTCATATCGCACCTCCTCAATATAGTTTGCAAGCTCATGCTCCTGAATACCTTCAGGGTATTTTGCTTTAAAGTTATCGCCGATGACTTTCATAGATTTTCCATCCATGACCTTACCACCCCGCGCCAATTCCCCTTTAATACGCAACCCAGCCTTAGCCCAGGGTAAGCGCACGGTTTCAATGTGTGGAGCGCTAACTGCCATGTGATGCCCTTTGCGCTCCATATAATGCGGTACTTGAGCTAGCTCTACATGCGCAAAAGGATCAATTTCACCATTAAAGGCAACGGCTTTCTGTTTACGAACTTTCTTAACCTCGCGTTCCGTATCAACACCATAAGCCGCACGGTTCATCTGTTTACGCTGTTTATCCGCTGGCGTTTCTGCTACATCTTTATACTCTTGGCTAATAATTGGCGCGTCTAATGGAAAGCCAACACTATCCTTTTCTACTGGCTCAAGTTCATAGGTTTTTATTTCCCCATCAGCGTCAATGATTTCAATATTTATATTGGGAGAGCGATAAGGATTCTCATAAGCTGACACCTCATCGCCCACTTTAAGATCAATAACTTGAGCAATTTTTCTTAATGAATAACTCAACGATGCTTGCCCTTTAATAGCAAAGCCAATCGTTAAATCGCCTTTAACTTTGCGAGAAATAGGCTTGGATTGCTGCAATAAGCGCTGACAAGTCTCAATAGCCGGTGCAATTCTTAATTCCTCATCCTTTATTCTCTGCCAAACTTCATAACGCGCATGCTTATGACGACTATGCTTTTCCCGTGCATTAAAAGCCCGCATCCACTTATGCGCATGTTGATTCAATTGCTCGACGCTAGTAATCGACATCATGCTCAATAAGCCCTCAAAGTTGCGCTCAATAATGTTATGCGTACATTCCACTTGACCTTTGGCGCGCGGATTACCAGGTAAATGAGTCAGGGTATTCACATCCATCTTGCTTAATAAATTTTTAATCATATGGCTCATATTGGCTGTGCCCGCATCCCAAACCAAATTCTTTGGCACCCCATGAAAAGGTTCAATCGTGGGGCGCTGAGTAAATGCAGCCATTAAAAAATCAAACAAGGTGTCCGCATTCTCACCTGGTGTAATAAAGTACTGCACATAAAAAGCACCGCTATAATGATCGGTAACGACATACCGCAAAACCCTGTCTTGTTTAACTTTTTCAAAATTTTCTGGCTTGTTCTTATAAAACTCCTCTTTAGCCATATGCTTTAACTTAACCTTGCCTTCCATGTAATACAAAACACAGATAGAAACATCAAACTCCCATACATGATTTGGATGTAAGCTTCTTTTTTGCCTATAAGGCTCCGCTTGCTCTATCTGATCCGGGTGAACATTATGCTTTTTCATTAGTCGACTCATATGGGCAGGGGAAACTCGATTTTCTAATTCACCATTAGCACGCGCCACTTCAATACACACCTTTAATGGCAATAGCTTTTTACCGCTATCTCGCTTGGATTGATGCATCATATTTCCGACAAACTCAATTTCAGATTGAGAGACGTTACTGCTATTTTTATCACTGCGCTGCTTGCGCTTGGCGCTAAATCCCATCCTCTTCAGTCGGTTATAAAGTACATCTTTTGAGCAACCAAAATAACGACACCCTTCAGTAACTAGCGCGCCTTTATTACCATGCCCAGCCTCTGTCAGGCGCAGCCCAAGTCGTTTAAGGTACTCGTTATGCTCCATTTCATATTGATTCATATCCGTATATCCTTATCATTCTATTGGTAAATCGGGTTCTACTAACTCAAACATCTCCATGAGTGGGGCAAAGATGTTTTTAGCATCAAAATAAAGCTGGTTATCAAGTGAAGTATTCACTAAGTGACGCATCAAATACTCATACTGACTTCCAGGTTGACTGCGTAGCTCCTCAGTGCCTTTGTCATACATAAATACTTTTTCTATAATCACATTGAGCCGGTCAATGCTCAGCGCACAGGAAGTAACAACGGATTCCAGCTCTTTTTTCAAATCGGCTTCTGTCTGTTGATGCCGTTGCTTCTCTTCATCCGGCGTCAAGCTCTTACTAACGACACGTTCAAGATCATTAATTTTGTCCTCTTTAGCCTGAAGAAATCGCTGATTGGCTCCATCTTTGGCGCGTGCTGAGTCAATTTGTTCTTGTAATGACTCTTTTTCTTTTGTGAGTTTTTCCTTCTCCCTAACATGCCTGCTGCTTAAATCATCAATGATTTCAAGGACTTTATCCTTGTCATTGTTCACTGCCGCTTGTTTGACTTCTTCCAGTAAGGAGTTATCTGCTTTATGCAATGAACGGAACTGGTCCCTCAATATCCCCATATCCTTTAATGGATCATGAGCAATATTAAGCAGCTCTTCATTCTGCAACTCTTCATGTACGGTAGAATAAGAACGCTTCAACCCATACTTACAATAATTTTTAAAAGTTCCGCATAATGAACTTTTTCCATGCTCATCTATGATGGTAATATGCTTATAAAGCTTGTTATCACGTACTTCACGTAAATTTTTAAGGAACGCCGCGCGGAACAGATCATTAATTCCTGCAAAAACGGCTACTTTGCCATGCAGTTGATTAGCCAAGTCCCTAGCGTCTATATAATTAGCTATTTCCTGATTTTGACTAGCCTCTATAACCTGTAGCGTTTTGGCCTCTTCAAGCTTTACTTCAGCTCGTTGTTTTTGATGTGTTATTTCTTCAAAACTATCAAATGGTTGATTTTTCTCATTTTTCATAATTATCTTTTACCCAATTATTTAATTAATTTTTCAAGGTGTTCAGGTATTGCAGTTGTTAGATTAATGTCGGTAATTAAGTCAAAGACCATCACAGCAAAATAACCAGCCTTTTCCATATAGGAGATAACAAAGTAATCAGTCTCATTACTAAAATGATTTTTTAATTGCATAAAAATTGAAAAGAGATTCATTAAAGCCAATGCTTGTGACTCTGAAATATTAAACTGTCCAACCGATTGTTCACGATGGTCAAGATATAATTGAAGCATCCTGCCACCACGACCAATTGCATATAAAGTAACTTTTAGAAATTTTTCATTGTCTGTATTAATAGGCTCTCCCGCGACTATTTTGTCGAAAATGTCATAATTTCCTATACTAATCATTACGAAGCCCCTCTCCGGCAATATCACTAAATTCTTTTTCGATGGTGTGAATCTGACTCAATGCTGATTTTTTGAATTGAAACGCAATAGCAACAAGGTTCTTGCCATTTACCTTCCAGACGCGTGTTTTTGAGCCATCCACTGGAACATCAATCGCCCAGCCTGCCACCTTTAATGTCTTCAGCATGCGCCAGACAGTTGTTAATGGAACGCCTGTTTGCTTAGAAATATCGGCTTCTGTTTTCCCCTGGAAATCATTTTCAAATAAGCATTCCAAAACCTGAATGCCTCGTAAAAAGGTATTGCTAATATCTTCACTCATTATGGCTAGCTTCCTGTTTGAATTTTTCAGTTAGGTCTTGGATATATCGCTGAATGGCGCTTTTACTGGGCGCTCTTTTTTTACCAAATTTAACTAGGCACATTTCGCTAATCTGCTGAAAAGTACGCCTTTCATGAATTGTATGAATATACCGCTGCACCTCAGCATCAGATTCAATCCCTCTCGGCCTTCCTCTGTGTCTAGGTAAAAAATTAGCCAGAGACGATATAAACGGCTTAGTCATCGACTGATCGTTAGGGGCTATAGACTCATTCAAAACCTGAGCCATTGCCGCATTAAGAATCCGCAAGGCATCCGAGACAGGCAAGCCGTTCATTTGTTGGCTAATAACACCAGCCTTTTCTTTAAGTTCGTTGGTTGATAGCATTATTCAGTTACCTCAAATTCAAGTTCAGGTTGGTGGTAGCGCTCAACATTACCCTGGTGCCAAGCGAGTTTCTCCATTACATCTGTCAGCGCTGCTAATGTGTCCTCAATGTCCGACTGGCCGTCATAAAACTTTAATAACAGCCCAACAGCATCAGAAAAAGAAGCCTGTAATGAGTTGATGTCCTTATCAGTAACACGTTTGCCGACTGGAATATCAATCAGTAATTTAAACGCCGAATGACCGATGTAGCGTGTGACATAATCCGCACCACAAGCTGATTCAAAGGGTCTAACTAATACAATCGGCATCCTCGAGTTTTCCATCCATTTATAAAGCGTCCATTTACTGGACAGCCCCATTTCATCAGCCACCCTATCAACACTGAGATTTTTCTTAACCTTCGCATACTCAAGGCATAACTCCATTCCATGCCTTAGTGATCTGGGTTGCTGGTTTTTCCAACTATGTCTAGCCATTGCCTTTACCCTCAAAATTTAATCTCCAAAAACACCGCACGCTTGCATCTACTGTTTCGCAAACTAAGTGTCTATACTGAAATCGTAAAAGCAATTTAAGCGGCATTTAAAGAGAGGTGTTCAATGTTGGATTCTTTGATAATACGTTCACGTAATTCACGGCCTTTCGGGCCATCCCAGGTACCGTACAAACAAGATTTTGCATTAGTTGCAGAGAGCTGATTCGTGCGACACCATTCGCCCAGCGTTGTGTTTTGTAAGATGAAGCAGGCACGAACTCGGTTATAGAGTTCTTGGCCAGGTAATAATTGGTTGGTATTCATGTTAATCTACCCCTAATAAACATTATAAAAACAAAAATTAATAATCACGAACGTGCTTATTATAACTACGAGTGTACTATGTCAACCACAAGCGATAAAGATATTGGTTCTAGGTTACTTTGCTTTAGAGAGAAATCAGACTTATCACAGAAGCAATTATCTGATTTTATTGGAATTTCTTTGAGTGCTTACCAGAATTACGAGCGAGGTGATAGATCAATCACTAAAGATGCTATTTGTGCTCTTATGGGTACGTTTGACGTTGATCCTGGCTGGCTATTATCTGGAAAGGAAGTTAGCACAAGTAATTTAATGGGAGAGATAGATCCACTTTTATTGGATGATATTGATCGTACCTTTAAAGAATATATGCGCCAAAAACGCAATCATGCTATTTACTGCTATACAAATGATCTTGGCCTAGTTTATAACCGAGTAAGCAAACTACTTAAGCCTGGTGAGAATTGGACAGAGATAGTTAATCAAGAAGTTCAATATTTAATTGAAATTAGGATATCTGACGCGATACGGGATAAAAATGGAGGAGCAACGCCTCTAGTTGTTTACGAGGCAGAACAGGAGCACTTACAAAAAATAGGCGCGTCAGTTAAAGAAGTCTATGGAGAAGAATGCTCAAACCCTATTGAAGACAGTAAAAGTAATGTAACGCAAACCATTAGTGGTAATAACCATCAAATAGCCGGTAAAGACTTGGTTAATAAAGGGGAGAAATGAGTGAATTTGACAATAGTGGCACTGAGCGCTTGGCGGTAACACAGGAAATATCAGGAAATAACCACCAGATAGCAGGACAAAACATTTATAACCACTTTGATAGTCATCAACTTTCAATCAATTCATTGCCAGAAGAGCTAAACGAACATAAGCGTATAGCAAAGAACTTGATAGCAGGCGCAAGGAAGCGGCTATTTATTAATAAAGCCAACCTGTTTTTGATCATTGGCTTAGTTGGATTCGTAGCCTATGCATTTTCAGGCTTCAGTCTCTTACCAAGCCAATACAACAAAATTGAATTTTTCTTAGTGATCGGTTACGCAATCGCCTTAATCGGATTGCCAACACATTTTATTTGGCTATGTCACCGTTAAGTGTGGAATTTTATTTACCAAAGGCGTATAAGTTAATTTAGTGCACCTAATTGCAGGAGAGAGTCATGAAAGCCCCCGAGTTTTTAGAGTTCATTTCCGAAATAAATCAA
>Ga0209081_1001781_pt1 | contig 12763 bp, 9 predicted proteins | sample GOMGulsemesocosm_4_FD_184636 | JGI IMG/M metagenome (GOLD analysis project Ga0209081, IMG submission 184636) | Methane-oxidizing microbial communities from mesocosms in the Gulf of Mexico - GOM15B Gulf of Mexico (SPAdes) (version 2) | ecosystem: Environmental > Aquatic > Marine > Cold seeps... | reverse complement strand
CTCCCCGCCACATCTTTAAGCCCCATGCTGGTAACAAAGACAATGTAACCCAACTGTTTTTCTGTTCTCAACTGATGAAAGAATGGAGAGCGCAACATTTGCCGTATCATCATCATCTGTGCACGATCTTCGATTGTTGCCCCTAGTGCCTGCTGATAAAACAAAGCGGCAACATCTCGATGATTGACCGGAAGATGGAAGCGATGCACTCCCTCCTCTAGCTTTAGAACTTGAGCCGAAGGCAATTGAAGTGGCGAATCACTATCGCTGGCTTTGTGTAAATTATGGCCAATTAAAGTCGCAAGCTTCAGTGCTTCTTGACGATATAGGTTTCCATGCAACAACGCCTGCACACGACTGTCTTGCCATAAGCTTTCACCAAAGCGCCTTAAGTCCACTGGCGTCACTTCTTCTAACGCATCTGCCATTTGCAACTCGTCCCAGAGCGGAGAGTAGAGCAAAACCGGGAGTTTTCGAAACAACTGCTCATAGGGCGTTAAACTCACCTGGTTGCGCCAGTTACGTATCAACTCTTTTTGCACTGCCTCGAAACGATCCTTTTCAAAACGTCCTCGCTCTAGAGTCGATAACATCCGATTGAGCAACAATCCCTGACGATCGTTATAACCGGACACCGCGACATCCATACCACGGCTATTGGCGCTGACACTAAAATGCAAGCCAGCTAAGGCTGCAGGGTAGGCAAACTCATTCAACGCATCATTCACTAGCGCCGCATATAAGTGGGCCATGGCCGATGATTTGGACGATTGCCCCACGGCCGGAGAGTAAGCTCGTATATTGATGGTCGCGCGCGGCACATTAAATTGAGTATCTTGCTTGAACCAAACCTCAACCCCTTCACTCTCACGAATCAACTGTGGCAGTGGCGAGACCTCCTCCATAGAGGGAGGCGCCTTCACTTGAAGACGCTTAGGAACAAAGCTATTGCGTTCAGGTAATTGCAACTGATCTAAATGAGCCTTTGCTACCGTCGCCACCTCATAACGTAAACGTTCAACCGCATAAGGGGTAGAGTAAAGTCGAGACACAGAATCGGTTTCAACACTGGGAGCCGTCGCAACCCACAAGAAGTTATCCGGCTTTAGATACTTTAAATAACGCCGGATCAGTCGCGCATCAAATTCATCAAATGCATAAGAGCCTCGAATAACGTCTCTGATCGGATAGCGATGCATTTGATTCGACAACCGGCTCACAACATGAATAGCTTTGCCTTTTTCTGCGAAACGAAACGCCATTTCGGAGAGACTTTTCTGCTCGTCAAATCGCCACTGCTCAACACCTGACTGACGTAAGGTTTGTATCATTCGAAAAACGGTGGCGACAACCTTTGGCTGATTGGCGAAGCCTGCGGGCGTTAATTGAATTGATATATTGAATGTTCCCTGATTGCGACCGCCGACTCCAGCACCGGCACTCAAGCCTTCAGCCCAGCCCAACTCTTTCAACAGTGACAGCAAGCTACCCTTACCTTCATGACCAAGAATACTGCCCAAATACGACAGCGGTTTCTCACGGTAATAGCGATCGGCCGATGGGATCGGAAAGACCATCGAAAGACGCCGCTCATCTTTTTCAGGTTTGATTTGAATTCGTGCAGGAAGAAAGTTATGCCTAAATAAATCATGGCCACGCACTAGCGCCCTAGTATCTCTCGTCTCAACCGCCTCAAAACGCGACTCGACCATAACTTGAAGCTGATCTAACGACTCGCGACCCAACACCACTAAGGTCATGTTATTGGCTGAATAATGATCTTCATAAAACTGCAGGAGCGCATCACGAACGCTATCGTCTGCACGATCTGCCAAAGTGTCTAAACTGCCAACACTGAACTTCGACATGGGGTGGCGCGGACTAACAATATGACGATAAACATCTAACTCTCGTCGATAGGGATTTTTAATTTTCGACTTATATTCTGAATGGACAGCATTTCTCTCACGATCGACATACTGCTCAGTAAATAGAGGTGCAACAAAGAACTGCGCAAAGCGATCCAGCGTAGACTCCAAATGTGCCTCATCCACATCAAAGAAATAGTTGGTGTGCTCGCTACTGGTGTAGGCGTTATGGCTCCCTCCGTGGGCGCTGATAAAGCTCTGATATTCACCGGCTTCAGGGTATTTTTCAGTACCTAAAAACAACATATGCTCAAGAAAGTGAGCCAACCCTGAGCGCTCCCTCGGATCATCGGCGCTACCCACATTGACATCCATCGAAGCCGCCGCCTTATCCGTCTCGGCATCCGATATCAGTAGAACTTTTAAATCATTATTGAGCACCAAATAACGGTATAACCGATCATCATTCGAGCTCGTAATGGGCGCCGATACTGAAGAGTCGTCAGCTTGACTATTGAAGGACAGGCCGCCCGTTATCGCCAACCCTATCAACAACAAAATCCTACCAAACCGGAACACTTCACCAAAGGGAGGGCTAAATAAACTCAAAAAAATCTCCTGATCAGACGTTGCTCATCTCACACATGCTAAGCCATTGCACATTAGCGTTAGCCCTCACCCAAGCCTACAAATTATGACTCTACTGGGTCAGTCGCCGCACTCGCCAAAGGCCATGCGTTTACAATGGCTTTTATTAAGGTCGCAAGAGGGATAGCAAAGAAAACCCCCCAAAACCCCCACAAGCCACCAAAAACCAGCACTGCCAATATGATTGCGATGGGATGTAGGTTAACGGCCTCGGAGAATAACAGCGGAACCAAGACATTGCCATCGAGAGCTTGAATCACAGAATAGACCACAAATAACCAGTAAAATTCGTTACTCAGCCCCCACTGAAAAAAGCCAATCATCAGAACGGGCAAAGTGACCACTGCCGCCCCTATGTACGGAATAACCACTGATAAGCCGACCGCCAAGCCTAGTAATAGAGCATAGTTCAGCCCCAAGAACGCAAAGGCTAAATAGGATGCGGTACCCACCACTAAGATCTCAATAACCTTGCCACGCACATAGTTAGCGACTTGCTCATTCATTTCATGCCAAATTTGGCTCATCATTGGTCGCTGTGAAGGCAAGAATGACGTCATCCAGCCGCGAATTTGCTCGCTGTCCTTTAAGAAAAAGAACACTAAGATAGGCACCAAAATCATATAAATAAGAACGCCGGCAAGGAGCGGTAAACTGGAGACAGAAAAACTCAATATATCCTGCCCCATAGCACCTAACTCACGCCCTACAGAATCTACAATTTCATGGATCTGCACTTCGGTAATGAGCTGAGGATACTGTTCCGGTAATAGCGACAAAATTCTCTGCCCCTCAGTTAACATCCCCGGAACCTCACCAATCAATCGAACCATCTGCTGCCATACCACCGGCATTAAATAGAAAAAGGAAATGGCCAAAAGCCCAATCAAGACAAAAGTTGTGACGCTTACTGCCAACCAATGCGGCAATTTCCAGATCTTCAGCCGATCGACCAGCCCCTGCAATAAAAACGCGATTATTAGGCCAGCTATCGCCGGCGCGAGCACGCCCCCCATGGTCACGACAATGATCAGCCCAACCACTAAAATCAATGCCAAGAGCACCGCTTCCTCTTCGCCAAAATAGCGATCGACCCAGCCTCGTAAAATATTCAGCACTGATTGTTCTCCTGTTGGTGAGACACGTCCCACAGTCCAATGTCTCTAGGCGTTTACCGATTAAACTTTCTGTATAACATAGGTATAAAAAGCGTCGTCTTGCGAGCTTTCGAGCAAGATATTGCCACTCAACTCAGCAAATGTTTTGAAGTCTCTCACTGAGCCTTCGTCGGTCGCGAACACCTTCAATTTCTCGCCACTCGTTAGCTGATTCAATGCCTGCTTCGCTTTTAACAGCGGTAGCGGACAGGCCAGCCCTCTCGCATCTACTTCTTGCATATACAATCACCCAATCACTTTCGTCGCATCTATATAGACGATGCTTTACATGGCTTAACCTAATCTCAGCGAACAACTTCAGCTCAAACCGGTCAAATGTTCATAGTTTTTCATCAAATCGCCCCGAAGAAGCTTCGCCAACTCTGGTGAGCCTTAACCATCTGCGCTAGAGTTAGGCCAAGAACCCAAGGTAGTAATATTGTGCATACACCCTCAACTCAGAAGCATCCGAAAATTCCATTGAATAAACCTGTACACCGGCTAGTCATGGTCATAGTGAGCTTGCTAGCGACACTCATCACAACCCACGCCGTGGCCGACTTCAATCTTCCCGAACTGGGGGATGCCAGCTCAGCGGTGGTATCCCACCGACAGGAGTATGCACTCGGTCAAACATGGCTGCGATTGTACCGCAGTCGCGTACCAACGTCCTCAGATCCATTAATTCACAGCTACACTGAACAGCTTTTGAACAAATTGGCTAAAAGCAGCCAACTTAAAGATCGACGGCTCGAACTGATCGTCGTAAAAAACCCAAGCATGAATGCCTTCGCGGTTCCCGGTGGGGTAGTTGGTGTACATACCGGTCTGTTTATCTACGCCGAATCTGAAGCGCAGTTCGCCTCGGTGCTTTCTCATGAATTGGCTCACTTAAGCCAACGCCACTTCGCCCGAGGTGTCGAAAAAGCTCAAAAAGCCAGTCTGCCGACCATGGCCGCCATGCTAGCGAGTTTAGTGCTGGCCGCCACTGCCGGCGGTGACGCTGGCCTTGCCGCACTTACCGCAACCCAAGCCGCAGCGCTAGACTCCAAATTGCGCTTCAGCCGCCAAAATGAGCAAGAGGCAGACCGTATCGGTATGCAGACCATGGTCGAAGCTGGCGAGGACCCCTACGCCGTGCCGGGCATGTTCGAGCGAATGCTCAAAGCGACCCGCTATAGCCGTCGCCCACCTGAGTTTTTGTTAACACACCCTGTCACCGAAAACCGCATTGCCGACTCACTCAATCGAGCCGCCAAATACCCCCGCCAACAACATCCAGAAAACCTCGACTACCATTTGATGCGAGCAAGAATTTTACTGAAACATGAAAATACGCCGCAAGATGGTGTAAAGCGATTCAGCAGCGAACTTGAGCGCGACAGCATCTCGCCAGAGGCAAGTCGCTACGGCTTAGTTTTGGCGTTAACGCAGACAGGACAAACCGAACGCGCACGCACTAACCTTGTACCACTACTTGATAAGTCTCCAGAAAAACCCGCCTACGTCATGGCCGCAGCCGATATTGAGGCAAATGACGGCAATATGGATAAAGCTCTTGCGCTGCTCAAGCAACAACTTCAAACCCATCCAAATCATCACGCCTACAATGTTCGCTACGCAGAACTACTGGTTAAAGCTGGTGATTACGCTCTGAGCGAAGAGGTTCTGGCGAGACATGTGCGTCGTAAACCGAAAGACGATTACGTCTGGTATCTACTGGCAGAGGTACATGGCTTGGCGGGAAATATTTTAGGTGTTCACGAAGCGCGGGCAGAGTACTTTATTCTCAATGGGGTATACGATAAAGCGCAAATACAACTTAGAAACGCCTTAAAATTATCACGCGGAAGCTATCACAAGACTGCGCTGCTAGAAGAAAAGTTGAAACAAGTGGCGGCCATGCAAAACGACGACTCGCTTTAGCAACGCGTCGAGTTAACCACTAACGCGCGGTGCACAGACCCACTCTGAGCTTGCCAACCACGTGTCAACTTTTTCAGCAGGCTGCGGCTTTTCTATAAAATACCCCTGCGCCTGATCGCAGCCTTGTTGTCTCAAGCGCTCTAACACTTGTTCATCTTCAACACCTTCTGCGACCACCTTTAATCCTAAGTTATGCGCCAAGTTAATCGTTGAGTGGACAATAATTTCGTCTTGTTCGTCATCCAGCATGGCGGTAACAAAAGAGCCGTCAATCTTTAGTGTTCGAACCGGAAGCCGTTTTAGATAAGCAAGCGAAGAGTAGCCAGTACCGAAGTCGTCAATTGCCAAAGTAATGCCCAATTGAGCAATACCGTTGAGAACTCTTAACGCCCGTTCAGGATCGACCATGATAGTGCTTTCAGTAATTTCCAATTCCAATAGATGGGCCGGCAGCTGGTACTTCTTCAATAGTCGATCCAATCGCTCAACCAAGAAGTCACCCAAAAGGTTCTGCGCAGAAAGATTAGCGGCTGCCGAAAACTCATAACCCTGAAGCTGCCATCGCTTGGCTTGGGAAATGGTATTTTCCAACACCCACAAAGTCATCGGATGAATAAGCTCAGTCATTTCAACTAAGGGAATAAACTCGTTCGGTGGAATAAAACCCATCTCAGGATGATGCCAGCGCAGCAGAGCCTCAAAACCATACACTTGTCGTTCGGCGATATTGATTTTGGGTTGGAAATATAACTCTAGTTGATCCTCGCGAATGGCTCGGCCGAGATCACTCATCAGTGCCAATCGTTTTGGCGTGTGCGGATCATAATCAGTTTGGTAAACAGAAACACCCTTGCGCTCAGATTTTGCATGATACATAGCCACATCGGCGAAACGCATTAAGGTACTCACGTCATCGGCTTGATCGGGGCAAATGGTAATGCCAACACTGACACTAATCTCAGTGTGTAAACCTTCAACTTCAAAGGGATGTCGAATGGCGTCGAGAACCCGATGCCCGATCACAACCGCTTGCTGATTATTACGAATACGTGACAATAAAATAGCAAACTCGTCACCGCCCAGTCGAGCCACCAACGACGGAAACTCGGCTAACTCCATCTCCAGCCGTGGCCCGATTTGTTTTAATAACTTATCACCCGCTTGGTGACCCAAGGTGTCGTTGATCTCTTTAAAACGATCGAGATCCAACAACATTAACGCCATTTTTTGGTCGGGCTTTCGGTGCAGTAGTGAGCGCTCTAATTCTTGATACAATTTATTGCGATTGGGCAGTAACGTTAGCGAGTCATGTGTAGCCTGATATTCCAGTCGCTCCAAGTAGCGTTTCTTCTCGGTAATGTCTCTGGTGGTCGCCCAAAATCGATGCAAATAACCCTCCTCAACAATTCCCATCGCCGAAATTTGAAAAGATTGTTTGTCTCCATCATCGTTAATGAGCTCAGTGTCATAATCCTGAAGTCGATAGCCGTTGCAAATAAACCGCTCAATGCCACCATCAAAGTCCATCAACAAACATTGGGATAGAGGTAGACCTAAAACCGCATCCGGTGATTTCCCGCCCAACAGACGTGCACCGACGTGATTACACTCAGCCACTTCTGCCCGAGTCGATAGCTGTTGATGTTGTAGCTTACTGGCCAGATGAACGTCGATGGGTGGCTCAACATCAAAGCGATACATCGCTTCGGAGCTATTGGCAATAAATGCGCGGTACCTCGCCTCACTCTCTTTTAAAGCGGTCTCTTTTGCGATGACATCGGTGACATCATTAATAACCAGCAATACACCGGTGACGACTCCTTGAGTGTCTTCGGTTGGTATTTTATCGACGCGATACCAGAACCTCTGGCCGCCCTCACAGCGAGACTCCAAACTATTCCAAATTGCACATCCCGAGCGAATGACCTGCATAATTTCACGATGGCGCTCTGCTACATCATCCCAACCGGGAGCCACCTCCATAAAATTTTTGCCAAACGCCAATTCCAACGACAACCATCGCGCCGCCTGCAAGTTACTGTGTTGAACCATTCCCCAGCGATCCATATACCAAATGGCGGATCTCATGGAATCTAACAATTGTTGCAGTTCGGTGTTTTCGTACGCGGTTTCGACGCGTCGATCCACATTGAGCATTGACCCCACTACAAGCGACTGCCCCGATTTTCCATCGATCGGAGAACACCACAAGCTGAGAGTTTCTTCAGAGGCTTTTAGCACCAGTGGTATCGAAAAAGGTCTTCTGCGTCGTAGTGATTTGCCAACGGACATCAACAGTTGTTCGCGACTGTCCTGGCAAAGAAGATCCAAAAGACCGGTCAAGGTATTGGCGCATTGCCCAAAGTGACGAATAAAACTGCTGTTAACGTCGAGCCGGCTATCATAAACATGCCAGCACCAAGCCGGTGCATCCAATGAGAACAGTGTTTTTTGAAGTTCTGAGATCGAATTTGGTAAGGTTTGTACCGGTGGCTCCAGCAAGGATGTCGATTTCCACACGGGGTTTTGATTTGAATCAGACATGTTAGCGGACAAACTCCATATCGCCGGAACGCTGCTATCCCTGCCAGCCAACGCTTGTGACCACCAGTGCAATTATCATGTCAGTATAGTCAAGAATTTTCAAATGGCAGGGAAATAATCCCTGCCTATCAATCGGTACTCTCTAATAATTTACGGTACTTTAATGAGTGAGTTATAAACTTTCATTCTTTCTAATAATGCGGAGGCCGTTCATTGCCAGAACCAACATCAGGTTGATCCCATTTGGTTTCAATCGACTTGAATTTTTCTGCCAACAGCTTCAGCTGAAGCTGTTGCTTGGATAGGCGCAGATCTTGCTCTGCAATAACCTCATCGAGAGACTGTAAACTATCTTCTTGAAATGCGACTCGAGTTTCAAGCTCGTCGATACGCTCTTTTAACACTTCGACTTCAGACTTCTGTATTTTTTCCATTCTTACTCTCCTCTTATACACCCATAAACCGATTCGAGTAGATACTCTGCACGCTCATCCATCAAAATTGCCTGCCCCATCACACGACTGACAAAACCAAACCCAATACCCTCTGAGGCATCGCCATAACCTAAAGAGCCTCCTGCACCCGGATGACAAAAGTAGCGCTCCGACTTCACCTTGCTCGGCAGTAAACGCATAAACCCTAAACTAAAGCTCAACGTGCAGTGTAAAACGTTATCCATCGCCGAGGTTTGCTCGTGCCAGAGCCGCGAACGATACTTCGCAGTGAGTAATCTCTCATCATCGAGGCTGCTCAAGCTGGAATAAAATTTAGCCAAATCACGGGCACTCGCCTGACCGTTCGCCGCTGGTATTTGCGCCTGACGCCAAGCTGGCTTGTTGGTTCCAATCATTAGCGAAGGTGGATTCGAAAAGGCACGATTGGTCACCCCTCTAGGATTACTTCGAATCACCTCGACCAAGCTGCCTCCCGTTAAAGTCTGAACTCGCTTCATCGGCACCACATCGGCGACCTGTTGCACCTGCTCTTCCAACAAGCCAAATTGAACACTCAACCCCAGCGGCTTAGCAATATTGTCTTGTATATAGTGATCAAAGCTCTTCGCCCCACTCGCTCGACGCACTACCTCGCCCAATAGCCAGCCATAGAGCATCGGGGAATACCCCTGCTCAGTACTCGGTGGCCACCAAGGCTCTTCGCTCGCAATCGCCGCAGTAATGCGCTGCCAATCGTAAATAGCGTCATCTTCAATCTTTGGGTGAAATGCATTCACACCAGAGCGATGACACAATACATCTTGAATGGTAATCGTCGACTTTCCCTGGCCACCAAACTCGGGCCAAACCTCTGCGATAGGCTGCTCTAATCGAAGTGCTCCCCTCTCCACCAATTGCAGCACCGCGACCGCCACCAGAGATTTGCTGGCGGAGAAAATATTCGAACGTGTGTCTTGATGCCAAGCCTTGGTTTCAGCCTTATCCCTAGTGCCCGCCCACAGATCGATCACGGTTTCGCCATGATGCAGTAAACAGAGCGCTGCCCCCTGCTCGCCATAGTCAGAGAACAAACGCTGAAAGGCTTGTGCAACAGGCTCGAAGCCTGCGCTAACATCTCCGTGAATCGCCACCATGATTATTCTCTCTCTTGCTCTCTCTAAATTTCGATAAATACTGCGGTGAGCCAGCTAACGCCAGCCCCGTCAACAAGCCACAATGAGTCGGCGCTATGATACCTGATCGCAGCATGGGCTGTCAGACCCCTTTGGTTAAGCCTTCGCCTCACAAGGGTGTCATGATGTGATCAAACCCTATTCATCTCACTGTCACAACGGCGGCCCAAACTGATGCCAAATAAGCAGACATAGGCTCAATTGATGCAACGCTATAAAACACTCTGGATTTCGGACGTGCACCTCGGCACCAAAGACTGTAAAGCCGAACAACTCAATGAGTTTCTCAAGCGCCATCAAGCGGACAAAATATATTTGGTGGGCGACATCATTGACGGCTGGAAAATGAAATCAGGTGTTTATTGGAAACCCGAATTTACCCGGCTTATCCGCCGGCTATTGACGCTATCAAAGAAAGGCGTGCAAATCGACTACATCACCGGCAACCACGATGAGTTTTTACGCCGTTTTGCCAACAATCGATTTGACAACATCCACCTCTATAACCGCGCCACACACATCACGGCCGATGGTCGAAAGTTACTGGTTATTCATGGTGATCAGTTCGACAGCGTCGCCCGCTGTCATCACTGGTTAACCTGGTGCGGCGACAAGGGCAACGACTTACTGATGCTGCTAAATCGCGGTTACAACCGTTTACGTGCAAAATATGGCCACGGCTATTGGTCATTAGCGGGGTACATAAAGCACCATGTTCCTCAGGCACAGCGCTACATCAGCGACTACGAAGAAGGTGTCGCCTACGCGGCGAAGAAGCAAGGTTTTGACGGTGTTGTCTGTGGACATATTCACCACGCAGCGTCTAAACGGATCAACGATATTGATTACTACAACACCGGCGACTGGGTCGACTCGTGCACTGCCCTAGCGGAAAATTTCGACGGGGAAATTCACTTACTGCACTGGAAAAGCGACGCTGAGGATTTTGGCAAGAACGCGGAGAACCTCGATACAGTAAATACTCAATCTAACGCGCCGACCGACTTTTCAATTGCAGCCAGAACCACAGCCGACGACGTCGATCAAATACCGGCTCTGATCATTCCCACAATGTAGGCCAACCGCAGATTCAATCGGTCAACGTATGGCCGCACAGCTTGCAGTAAAGTGCGTCACTTTCATGGCCGGCACTGCGGCATTCATCACAGTGACGCTGACTGCGACTGCGCTGCATTTCAGTGGCCAGTTCCGCCGTCAAAATACCCGTGGGTACCGCTATAATCGAATAACCGGTTAACATGGCGCCCGCAGCGATTAGCTGCCCTAAGCTCGTCTGCGGAGTAATATCGCCATAACCTACGGTGGTAATAGTGACGATCGTCCAATAGATACTTTTTGGGATACTGGTAAACCCGTGCTCGGGCCCTTCGACCACGAACATCAATGAGCCGAAGATGGTCGACAGCACCAACACTGATGAGAAGAATACAAGAATCTTGCGTCGCGACATCAACATAGCGCGCACTAAAATATTGGCCTCTGACAAGTAGCGCACTAATTTAAGCACACGGAACACTCGCAGAACGCGTAACAACCTCACCATCAGTAGATAATTTACGTCGGCAATAAAAAGTCCCATATAGGACGGTAGAATTGCCAACAAGTCCACTAACCCGTAAAAGCTGCGAATATAGCGCCAAGGTTTGGGCGAACAATAAATACGCACGAGGTATTCAAGCGTGAAAAGCCCCGTAAAAAGCCACTCGGTGCCAAGTAGCCAGCCACCAAAAGACTGATGAATCGCTTCGACTGACTCCAAAATCATGGCCAGTACGCTGAAGAAAATCATGTAAAGCAGTACGATATCAAACAGCTTACCGGCTGGAGTATCGGTACCAAAAATGATGGTGTAAATTTTATGTTGCAGTGGCGAGCGGCCCATATCGATCCTTGTCATTCTCGAACAAGGCCATTTAACCAGAGGCAGGAGTCGAGTGGAAGCCTATCTCTCTGGCCTGCCACACAAACTTAATTCAACTGAGCCTCGGCGAATCTCGCCATTTGCTTCACGCTGATTTTCGATTCTGGCAGAAACGGATAAAAAGTCGGCCAAACATGCGGCTGCCCAACCCACTCCAACAGCTCTACATCACCGCCTTGAGCTCGAAGCTTTTCTGCTAACCGAAGCGAGTCATCGCGTAAAATTTCATTGTCACTGACACAAATCCACAGTGCTGGCAGACCAGTTAAGTCTCCATATAACGGCGAAACCAGGGGGTCCTTGGTATCCCCGCCATCAGCGTAAATTTGCCCTCCGGTGACGATGGTGTCGGTATAGAACATCGCACAAGTCGGCTCATTTAGCGTTACTGATTCGCCAGTGGCGGCCAGATCAGTCCACGGTGATATTAACATCGCAGCACTCGGCAGCGACTCACCAACCTCTTTGAGTTTGAGCATTAAAGCCAGACACAATCCGCCGCCGGCCGAGTCTCCGGCCAATACGATTTTGTTGGCGGCAATGCCCTGTTCGCGCAACCACCGATAACACGCCAATGCATCTTCAACAGGCGCTGGAAAGGGGTTTTCGGGCGCCAATCGATAGTCTAGCGAAAATACTCTCTGGCGACTCTCTTTTGCCAAGGCCGCGGTCATCGGTCGATGAGTGGCCGGTGAGCAAAACGAATAACCACCACCGTGACAATACAAAATACAGCTGTCGTCTGCCGCACCTTTTGGCACTTGCCATTCGCCTTTAATACCGTCGCTATCAACCGCCGACACGCTCACGCCCTTAATCTGTTTTTTGGATTTAGCCTGAGACTCGAGTTGGCGCCTCAAACTCGGCAGATCCAATGTTTCTGCCGTCATCAGAGGCTTGAATTTACGCTTTAAAATAAAGCTAAGAATACGCGAGCGCCAACTGGGAGAAGCCATCAATCGATGAGACATAGGGTGATCCTTATCTAGAAGACTAGTCTTCAGCGGACATAAATTTAGAGAGTAATTTAGTGTAAAAAACGGGAAAAAGA
>Ga0209081_1001778_pt1 | contig 12775 bp, 12 predicted proteins | sample GOMGulsemesocosm_4_FD_184636 | JGI IMG/M metagenome (GOLD analysis project Ga0209081, IMG submission 184636) | Methane-oxidizing microbial communities from mesocosms in the Gulf of Mexico - GOM15B Gulf of Mexico (SPAdes) (version 2) | ecosystem: Environmental > Aquatic > Marine > Cold seeps... | reverse complement strand
AATACCGAAGAATCGGGGGCAGGTCTTTCGTTATAAGGTCAAGCTTTCAATACTTGGGCGTCCTGTATGATTTTATTTTCGGATTAAGTGTTTTGTTGAATAGTGATGCGCATCAGGCTGCAATCTTTTTATGATTAAACCCTTCAAACACAAAGGCCTCAAAAGGTATTTTGAATCTGGTCTTGCTTCAGGGATACAAGTAAAGCACCAGCGTAAACTCAGGATGCAGCTTGCCGCTATAGATACGGCACAAACAATTGAAGATCTTAATTTACCAAGTTTCAAGTTACACCTTCTAAAGGGTAATCGTGTTGGTATTTGGTCTATCACAGTTAACGGTAACTGGCGTATTACATTCGAGTTTATTGATGGTAATGCATATATTCTAAACTACGAGGATTACCACTAATGAACATGCATAATCCCCCTCACCCCGGTGAGTTTATTTATGATATTTATCTAGAGCCAGCAGGGTTTAGCTGTCGCTATTTAGCAAAACAACTTGATGTAGCATCATCAACTTTGAATCGAGTTCTTAAAGGTCAAAGTGCTATATCTCCAGAAATGGCGCTTCGTTTATCAAAAGCTATCGGCAGAACACCCGAAAGCTGGTTAGCTATGCAAGATAACTATGACCTTTGGCATGCTAAACAACACCTTAACTTGGCTAATGTTCATACCGTTGATTTTGCGTTGGGATAAATATTCAACAAGTGGGGCATGGTAGAAATCTAAAGGAGACGGCTTGAATTCAATTAGCAAGTGCAACCAGGTTAAAACTTTCAATTAAAACGCTCTCTATCATTTCCTGAGGCGTACTAAAATTAAACCGTTTTCTAGGCCAAGAATATATCGGGGTCAAGTCTTGCATTATGGCATTGCACTCTAAAATATTTATCGCTCTTCTGACAGTTTTTAGCAAACTCCAATAATTTTCTTGGTTATTGCAATCAAGTGGATGGGGTTTGTATACATCAGTTGCTTGAATAAGCTTGCCATATTGTCAGTGTAGGATTACATGATAATATGACTTATCTTATTTATCGTTATTAATAGTTTTGGAGCTCTGAATGATTCAACAAATGGTTAGGCATCATAATATCCTTTCCATCGTCGGTAATATTATTACTGTCAGTGTTTCTAATAAGAAAGAAGGCAGCGATGCGGTAACGCGGTTTGGTGATTTAGCGATAGTCGAGGATGAGCTTAGTACTTCTATTGCTCAGGTGATTAAAATCGACCGAGATGAGATTGCTTTACAAGTCTTTTCTGGTACTCAAGGTGTTTCTAATGCCGCCTCGATTCGTTTTTTAGGGACAGCCATGAAAGTAACGTATTCGGCTGATATTTTAGGTCGAATATTTAACAGCATGGGTGAACCGATGGACGGTGGATCTAAGCTGGAGCATGACCCAAAAGTAGCGATTGATGGGCCTTCTGTTAATCCTGTAAAGCGTATTCTTGCATCTAAAATGATTCGGACAAATGTGCCGATGATTGATGTTTTTAATTGTTTAGTTGAAAGTCAAAAAATCCCTATTTTCTCTGTATCGGGCGAGCCTTATAATGCCTTTTTGGCGCGTATTGGAATTCAGGCCGAAGCTGATATTGTGGTATTTGCTGGTTTAGGTCTGATCTTTGATGATTTTCATTATTTTCAGACACAATTTGAAGAGGCCGGTGTTTTTGCGCGTACAGTTATGTTCTGTAACCTCGCTTCAGATCCGATTGTTGAACGATTATTAGTGTTAGATATGGCGTTAGCTGTTGCTGAACGTTTTGCGGTTGAAGAAGGTAAGCGCGTTTTAGTTTTAGCGACCGATATGACCGCTTATGCGGATGCGATGAAAGAAGTGGGTATTTCTATGGAGCGTGTGCCCGCTAACCGAGGTTATATGGGCGATTTGTACTCGCAATTAGCGCGTCGTTATGAAAAAGCCTGTGATTACGATGGTGCTGGTTCGGTGACTATTTTGTCGGTAACAACGATGCCAGGTGGCGACGTAACTCATCCTGTACCCGATAATACGGGCTATATTACTGAAGGCCAGTTTTATTTACATGACGGTATGCTTGATCCTTTTGGTTCTTTATCCCGTTTAAAACAGCATGTAATTGGCAGTAGCACCCGAGAGGATCATTCGCAAATTATGAATACTATGATTCGTTTTTATTCGGGTGCAGTAGAAGCGGAACAAAAACAAGCGATGGCGTTTGATTTGTCTGTATTCGATGAAAAACAAATAAAATTCGGTGGGCTATTTAGAGAGCGATTTATGCGTCTCAATGTATCTATTCCTTTGGAAGAGGCGTTGGATTTATGTTGGCAAACCTTGGCTGAGTGCTTTGATGAAAGTGAATTATTAATGAAGCAGGCCTTAGTCGATAAATACTTTCCTACCGTAAAAAACTCTAATGGCTAGGTTAGCGTACAGTAAGGCTTCTTTAAGTAAAATAGGCGCAAAATTAAAGCGTTATAAGAAGTTTTTGCCGTCTTTAGATTTAAAACGCCAGCAATTAGCCGTTGAACGTAAAAAGGCTCAGTTACAGCTTAAGAAAACAGAGTTAGACATAGAGCAGTGTTATAAACAAACAGCCGCTATGCTTCCCATGTTGGCTTATAAAACCACTCACCTAACAGACTTGGTCCGGTTGGGGCAGATTGAAATAGGTGAAGAGAATGTGGTTGGTGTGCATGTGCCGGTACTGGAAAAAATGACCGTCGATGTACGGCCGTATTCACTCTTTACTGAACCCCATTGGGTTGATCAGTTAGTTGTCCAGTTGAAACTTATGATGGAGTTAAAAATACGCCAGAAAATTGATACTCAGCGGGTCGAAATTTTGGGATTAGCGCTTAAAAAAGTCACTCAGCGGGTTAATTTATTCGATAAAGTATTGATCCCAGAAGCTCAACAGGATATTCGCAAAATCCGTATTTACTTATCTGATATGGATACCGCTGGCGTAGTGCGGGCTAAAAGTACTAAGCAAAGACGTCTTAGAGAGGCTGGTTAATGGCTATTGTATCGCTTAAAAAAATAACTCTCTGTGGGCTAATCGCTGATAAAACACTGGTTTTAGATAAGCTACAAAGTTTAGGTGGAACACATCTTATTCCATTAGCGGGCAAGGTGAAAAAAACTGATGCTGCGCCAATACATAACATTGACGATGCCCTAACAGCGTTAAAGTATTTGCAGCAATGCCCTAAACAACGTCATCAAGTAACACAGCTTGAAGGTTTTGAATTTAAAACTGTTGTTCAAGAGGTTGTGCATCTAAAGAGTCGTTTGCTTGATTTATTAGATCAAAGCGAATTTTTACAGCATCGTATTAAAGACGTCGCCTTATGGGGGGATTTCTCCCTTGCTGAAGAAGGGCAGTTAGAGGGTTATAAGCTTTGGTTTTATATCGTACCAAAACGTTTAATGAAACTTGTGCGTCAGTCTGACCAAGTTTGGGAAATTGTTAACCAAACGAATACTGATGCGTATGTGGTTGTTATTGCTAAAGATGAACCAGCAAGTAAAGCGATGCCTGTGCCTAGAACGCATACAGGCAGTTTATCTCTGTCTCAATTACATAAAAATTTAGATGATACTGAGTTAGCCATAGAAGATGCTTATGCTAAACGTGAATATTTAACGCGTTGGATGTCGCTAATTATGCTTAATTTGGCTGCTTATGAAAATCAGTCAGATTTAGATAACGCGCATTTGTTGACCCGTGATGAGCCCGATGTTTTTGTTGTACAGTCTTGGGTTGCTGTAGAAGATATACCGCGGGTTGAACAATTTTCTCAACATCACCAATTAGCAATGTTAATTGAAGAGCCTGATGGCGTAGAACAGCCTCCGACTTTATTAAAAAATACCACGACCTTTGCCGGTGGTGAAGAGGTGGTTAAATTCTATCAAACACCAAATTATTATAGTTGGGACCCTTCGATTGTCGTGTTCTTTTCCTTTGCTTTATTTTTTGCCATGATCCTTTCCGATGCGGGTTATGCGGCATTATTTATGGGGATTCTAGCGCTTAAATGGCAGCATATGGGGCGTACTATTCAGGGTGTTCGATTTAGAATATTGCTATTGATTACCCTTGTCTCTTCCGGCGTGTGGGGAGTCATGGTGGGGAGTTATTTTGGCTTTTCGCCAGCGCCTGAACAATTGGCAGAGAAGTTACATGTCCTGGATATAAATGATTTTGACACCATGATGCGTATTTCTATTTTCGTCGGTGTGGTGCATATTGCTTTAGCAAACCTAGTGCAAGCTTATCAACTTAGACATAAAACAACACGTTTTGCAGCCTTAGGTTGGGCTTTATTTGTGGTCGGTGGTTTTGTATTTTGGTTAGCACAAAGCAGTGAACAGGCTATTTTAGAACAAACAGCTTATGGTCTTTTAGGAGTAGCAGCATTTTGTTTATTGTTATTTAGTGGCGAACGTAAAATTCAGAAGCCATTAGATTTAGTTTTACGCTTATTTGATGGGCTTAAATGTTTAACAAGTATTAGCAAAATATTTGGTGATGTTTTAAGTTATATGCGTTTATTTGCGCTTGGTTTAGCAAGTGCATCATTAGCCATTACGTTTAATCAGCTGGCTGAGCAGGTTTACCATGCAATGCCGGGTATGGGCTTATTATTCAGTATTCTTATTTTGCTTATTGGCCATACGCTGAATATTATGTTGGGCATTATGAGTGGAGTGGTGCATGGTTTACGTTTAAACTTTATTGAATTTTATAATTGGAGTGTCTCTGATGAGGGCTACCCGTTTAAAGCATTTTCTAAAAAAGAGGGCTATTAATGAGTGATTTTACTGTTGTTTTAGGTTGGATAGGCTTATATGCACCGATAGCTTTAGGTGCGATAGGGAGCATCGTTGGTTGTGCGACAGCAGGTCAAGCGGCTATTGGCGCGATGTTAGATACTGATAGCGGCTATGGTCGTTATGTGGGTGTATCAGCGATGCCTTCGTCGCAGGTTATTTACGGTATTGTGGTTATGTTTACCTTAAATAGACCGGTAACGGCAGACGTAGCGCCAGGTTTATTTGCTATTGGTGTGCTAGCAGGGCTGGCTTTAATGATGAGTGCTATTTATCAGGGTCAATGTTGTGCATCTGCGATTCATGCAGCTAAAGCTAAACCGGAAATTTTTGGTTTATCGATTGCTCCCGCGGCGATTGTTGAAGGTTTTGCCGTTTTTGCCTTTATCTTTGCTTTAGTCATTAGCGCCAATATCCCTCAGGCTGTTGCATAAGGATAACCAGGTATGAGTGAACGAAATACAGATGTCACCTCATCGGGTGTAGAAAGTTTAATCCAACGTTTACGTGACCAAGGTGTTTCTGCGGGACAAGAGCGAGCAGAAAGCATTGTTTTGGACGCACAGAAACGTGCACAGTGGATTATTGAAGAGGCTGAATTAGAAGCGGAGCAATTATTAGATAAGGCTAAAAATCAAAGTGATACTTTACGCACATCGAGTGAAGATGCTTTAAAGCTGGCTACTAGAGATGCGTTATTGAAATTGCGCGATACTTTGTTAGGTAGCTTTAGTAAAGAGGTAAAGCGTGTTGTTGGGCAAAAAATGGAACAAGATGCTTTCTTGGAGCGCTTGATCTTGCAGTTAGCCGGTAAAGTACGCGAGCAACTGGATTTAGAGAACAAAGAGAATGTTAGTATCTTCTTGCCTAATAATGCGGTCGGTGTTGCTGAGTTAAAGAATAACCCTGAAGAAATGAATGTCGGTACTTTAACGCATTATACAGCCTCTATTGCTGCTGATATGTTACGCGAAGGTGTGTTGGTACAGGTTTCTGGGGATGTCAGCAAAGGCTTGTCAGTGCGTTTAGAGGATGATGATATGGTTGTTGATTTTACCGAAGAAACTATTTCAGCCTTATTACTTGAGCATTTGCAGCCTAGATTTAGAACACTCTTACAAGGTATTGTGAAGTGAAACAAAAAACGGCTTATACGATGTTAATGGCGAGTTTGCCACCGCATCCTATGTCTTTGTGGGATTTAAAGCATAAGCCAGTAACGTGTTTGCGCTTGGAGCGCCAGTTAAAATTATTAACTGAGCAGGATAGTCAGCAATTAGCCGCCATAGAAAGTATTTTACACTGGGAAAAAATGGAAGAAGCTAATAGTGATACCAAGATTGCTATTGAAGCAGATCGAGTTATCAAATCTATTAATAGCCCCTTGTTACAAGAAGCCACTATCTATCGCTTAGAGTTACGTCTTATTGTCAGGGCAATTAGACGGCGTAAATTAAATTGCCCACCACCAGATAAACATGAGCATTGGGGGCATAGTCAAGTTCAGTCTTTGATTCTTAGTAACTGGCATTTAGATGATTTTGGTTTAAGTCGTCGTTTTCCTTGGGTAGCTAAAGCACAAAATTTGTTTGTTAACGATGAAAGTGTAGAGCTGGAAAAGTTATTGTTAAATTTGAGCTGGCAGCATTATGAGAAGTTAGGCCAAGCCCATTATTTTGATTTTGAGGCGGTTGTTCTTTATGTATTGCGCTGGGATATAGTCAACCGATGGAGCCAATGTGATGAGCAAGCGGCAATGCTTCAATTTGAAGCATTAGTAAATCATGGCTTAGGCGATTTTTTACAAACAGCCTAATTGATAGAGGTTTTGAGAATTAAATGAATAACGCAACAAACGTAAGTGCAAGGGTTGTTTCAGTCCAAGATAGCTTGGTATCAATAGAAACATTACCGGGAAGTAAACAGCCTTTAACTAAAAATGAAGTCGTGTATATTTTACCGGCACGCAGTGATGCAAAGCATCAAGAACGATTAAAAGCAGAGGTCTTGCGTATTAAAGGTTCAGTGGCGGATGCGCAGGTTTATGAAAGTACGGCTGGCGTTGCTGTCGGTGATTTAGTTGAGCAAAGCGCAGAAATGCTTTCTGTCGAGCTAGGGCCAGGGTTATTAGGTCAAGTTTATGATGGGCTACAAAATCCATTGGATAAACTGGCAGGTGAGTTTGGTTATTTCTTACCTAGAGGCATCGATTTTCCCGCTTTGGACAATAATGCCAAATGGGCTTTTACACCGATCGTGCAAACGGGCGCAGTATTACGTGCTAGCTCCGTGATTGGCACGGTGCCAGAAAGAGGTTATACGCACAAAATAATGGTGCCTTTTGATATTCAAGACGAAGTCGTTGTTACATGGGTTCAAGAAGGTAACGTTACAGTTGATGAACCCGTAGCGAAAATCAAACTCGCATCAGGTAAAGAAAGAACACTGACGTTAAAGCAGCGTTGGCCAGTACGTAAGGCACTGCCTATAAACCTATTAAAACAGAATATTGTTGAGCGTAAATACCCGCATGAGCCGCTAGTAACGCATTTACGCTTGATTGATAGCTTTTTCCCTATTGCCAAAGGTGGCATGGGCTGTATTCCGGGGCCTTTTGGCGCAGGAAAAACCGTGTTACAGAATTTAATTTCACGCAATTCGGATGTCGATATCGTCATTGTGGTTGCTTGTGGTGAGCGTGCCGGAGAAGTAGTAGAAACAATTACTGAATTTCCTAAGCTTAAAGACTCTAAAGGCGACACCTTAATGGATCGCACAGTGATTATTTGTAATACCTCATCTATGCCGGTTGCAGCGCGTGAAGCTTCAATTTACACAGGCATTACCTTGGGCGAGTATTATCGGCAAATGGGGCTAAATGTTTTGATTATTGCCGATTCAACGTCACGTTGGGCTCAGGCGATGCGTGAAACATCTGGTCGATTGGAAGAAATTCCTGGTGAAGAAGCTTTTCCAGCGTATTTAGACTCCGCTATTAAAGGCATTTATGAACGTGCAGGTGTTATTCAAACCGCTGATCTAAGTGAAGGGACTTTAACAATGATTGGTACAGTATCACCAGCGGGTGGAAACTTTGAAGAACCAGTAACACAATCAACGTTAGGCACAGTAAAGACCTTTTTAGGTTTAAGTGCTGATCGCGCTTATAAACGATTTTATCCTGCTGTTGACCCCCTGTTGTCGTGGTCACGTTATTTAGAGCAATTACAACCGTGGTTTACGGAGAATTTGTCACAATCATGGGTAGATCATGTGCAGCAACTATTAAAGCTGTTACGCAAAGGCGATGAAATATCTCAAATGATTCAGGTCACGGGTGAAGAGGGAGTCACCACTGAGGATTATATTATTTTTCAGCAGGCTTTATTTCTGGATATGGTCTATTTGCAACAAGATGCGTTTGATCCCGTTGATTTAGCTGTGCCCTTGAAAAGGCAGCAGGAAAGTTTAAATACCATTATTAAATTAGTGACTACGGATTATCACTTTAGCGACAAAGATGCAGTGCGCGATTATTTCACCAAACTGACAGGCTTATTTAAAAATCTGAATTATTCGCCCAGTCATTCAAATGAATATAATGATTACAGTGAGAAAATAGAAGCATTAAGAAAATCCGTTATGCAAGATAAGATCTAAAGCAACAAAAAATGTGACCACTTGAAGTTGGTTTTTTTAAGATCGGTATAAAGGTGGATATAAATGATGAACTATTTTTGAGTTTTGCAATATAGGGGCAAGTGCAATATCACATCACACTCTAACAATTTATCGTTCTTCTGACAGTTCTTAGAAATTCCAATAATTGTCTGAATATTGAAACCCAAGGGAAGCGTCCTCTCAAGCTTCCCAGGCGATTTTAATCAATATAAACCCAAATAATAAACGGAAATTAATAAATGATTTTACCTTTATCAATGATGCTTTTATTACTGCTTATTTTATTCGCCGCGCTGTTTGTAGCTCGAATGTCTGCGTTGTATAAAAATAAAGTGGATCTTAAATATTACGAAGTTTTTAAAGGTTCACAGCCACCCGCTTATTTAACTAAAGTGACGAATAACGTAAATAATTTATTTGAAGTGCCGCCATTGTTTTATATAGCGGCGGTATTGGTGATTGTTTTAGATATAGAAACAGAAACCATGCTGTTTAATGCGTGGGGCTTTGTAATAGCACGTTACGTACATTCACTTATTCACGTAACAATTAATAATTACTTGATGCGTGGTTCTATCTTTACAGTATCCATTTATTTTTTAGCTCTTCTTTGGATAGAAATTTTAGGAAAAGTATAAAGGGGTAAAACGATGTCTTCGTTGAGAAAATACGAAGAAGTGGTTTAATGTGGCACTACCCTTGGAATTCGTGTTCTTTTTATAATTCATTTTGCCTAAGCGTTAAAGATCCCTGCATGCGATGCCTTACAAGGGGTGTTTAATGAGCATGTTCATCGGGTGGCGGTAATATTTTAGGCTCGTTGGCTAATTTAGCGAGTTCATCATTAAGCAGTGTGAAATCAGTCCATTTGCTCGTGTTATTCTCAGGTATCCACCGTGCGCGCAAGTAGCCAAAACGGTCAATAATGTATTCAATGTGGAGGAGTGGGCTCGCGAAGTCAAAATCAGGCTTGTTCATGATGCTTCGGCGAAATGGCATGTAAGCATTTACCAATGGCCCAGTTTGATCGGTTATGACGACAAAGGGGTAGTCTGGTTTGGAGTCGTTTTTTACGTTGTCATTTTGAGCTATTTCAATGGCAATAATATCGGCATTGTTGGCCGTTATACTTTTGTAGTTTTCTTTTAGTTTATTTAGGCGCTCTTTACTTTCTGGCCATGAAAAGAAGACTAATAAAATAGCTTTATCGTTTCTAAAGTTTTTTAAATTGCCACTGGTGCTATCGGTTGAATAGTAAAAATCTGGCGCGCCTAAGAAAGGGTTGCTTGGGTCTATATATGTGTATAAAGAGAGTGACGTGTAACTGCTTGTTGTGGCGCTTAGGTAATTGATTAGCTCCCATGTTTCGTCTTCATCGAAGGGCTGAATAGAGGAATGAAATCTATCTTTAAATAACTCATTATTGAACGACCAATACATGTCACCGGCTGTCGATTCAACCGAATGCATTTGGTTTAAGTCCATCATCATGACGTCTAAGTCGTCGGCAAGTATTCCGTCACCTTTTCCTTCAGCACCATGACAGGCGGCGCAGTTTTCGCTAAAAATACGACGGCCATTGTCGATTGTAATGGCATCGTAAGGAACGCTGGAGTTGCGATAAGTGTCTGGGTATGCGGGAATACTAAGAGCTTGAAGAGCCGTTGCTATGCCTGCAAAGATGAGAAAAAGACCGGCAATAATGGCGTACTTTTTGAATCGTAGCGTGCGGAATAAATAGAACGTTAACGTCACTGCCGCGATGATTAATATAAGCCCCAAAAACACTTGTGATTGAACAGAGGCTGTTTCGTTCCATGTGGCATCTAATGAAAGGCGGAAATCAAACGGCCATACTATGGCGGTTTCGTGCGCGGCTGGTGTTGTGTTTTTTAATACAGTGGCAAAGCCCAGTAATACTAAGCCAACGGTAGTTTCGATGGCTACCCATCTAGTGATCGCTTTATTGCTGATTTGACCTGGGCTGCAGGTATTGATTTTAGGTAGGTAATGAAAGCGAATGATGCTCGCAATACTGAGCATTAAAATAAATAAAAACACCTTAACCAATAAATAAAGACCATAAGAAGTAGCAAACAATTCAGCCCAACGATCAATTTGGAAGAAGCCAATCACGATGCCACTCAGTAAAATAACGGCAACCATCACGCTTGCAAGTAATGAGAATCGTGTCAATAAATTAATTGGATTGATAGTTTTAGTGGGTTCGCTCGCATGCGTTGTGGAGGTGTAAAACACCAACCACAATGCGGGCAAAGCGCCTAGCCAAAAACCCGCTGCTAGTAAATGAAGGCTATGTCCCAATATGCCCGGCCACATGGGTTCAAGACCTGCTGCGTGGCTTTTGAATGAGCCAGCAACCAGCATTAAAGACGCTACTGTAATAAGCCATGTGAAGAAAGGCTTATATTTGAATGTTGAAAGAAGGGGGCGATGAAAAAGAAGGCTTAGCAATAAGAATATAGATAGACATTCCTGTATTGCCCAGACGCTACCAAAGCGTGTTGAAAACAAAACGAGCGAGAGAAGCTCTTGATTAAGTAAGTCTGCCGAGTTGCCTGAAATTGAGACCGCTTGAAGAGAGGGTAAAAAGAACCCTGAAATGACCAGTATAAACGCGAGGATTAATGTGTTTTTTAATAATCGCTGAAGGGTGGCGTTAAGTATCTTCGTTGAGCCGTCTAAAGACATTAGACAGATTACCGATGTACCTACTATGAGTAACCCAGCAAATGAGTTTACCCAGTGTGTAGCAAACGCAAACAGCTCCATTATTTGTTAGGGGTTTTGTTCTTTTTTATACGGAAAGTATAACGGGACGAAATTGTGTGCCCATCTAGCGATAATACCTTGTAACTAACGGTGTATTTACCACAGGGTAGAGGAGGTAGACTTAATATTAGATGCTTTTTGTTTTCTGTATCAACGGTCGCTTTTTCTTCAGTGACCAATTTCCCATCACTATTTTTTACCGTAATGGTTGAATAGGTAGGCTCAAAATCTTGAGTAAAAGAAATGCTGATGACTTGAGGTGAGCGGTTGATAATTGAACGAGGCGCTGGGTCTGAACTGACAGATTTTGTATGGGCAACAGTTACTGTGGAGATGATCAGCAATAAAAGTGCAGTGAAACCGGTCCAAATAGGTTGGTTTGATTTATTTAACATGAGACCCCTTCTTAATTAAACTTAGCATACGAAGTAGTATCTTAAAATTAAAACGTTTGCATGCTGGTACTTAGTTTTGATCTTGGTGTTTCTATATATAGTTGGTTAGGTTTAAAGTGGGTGCTGTTGAATGGTGCTAAGTTAAGGTGTACCAGCATAAACAATTAACGCATTAGCCTACTTTTAACATCGGTTTCATTAAGTGAGAAAAGAGGGGGGAATACCAATTCAATGGGCTGACAGTAAGTCCCTTATCGAGTTTAAGAATCACTTATTATCGGATAAGTTGGCGCGCTGTTTTAATGCTGAACTGAAGTGTCTTTATCGCTTCAATGAAACTTATGCTGCTTGTGCTTTTGCTCCCATAGGGCATAAAGGTAAATAAAAGAAATGAACGCCCTCGCGTCAGCGAAATAGTGACTTCAAGGTACTACATAAACACACTTAAATTAGTGCCATTCGGGATGCTATCCTTGAATATAAACCCAAAGGCCCATTTATATAATGGGTTGAACCAAAATCGCCAGGGAAGGGTTGGTATTAAAAGCAGACTTTATTAATCTATATGCCTGTGGGCTGACAGGTATAATGCATGCTTTTCCCCCTTTGCTGGATTTTAGTATGAATGATGAGATCAATTACACCAATAGCCCTCTGCATGGTCTGAGTTTAAAAAACTTATTGAATGAGATAGTCGACCATTACGGTTTTGAGATTCTTTTTGCTTATTTAAATATCAATTGTTTTAAGACGAACCCGAGTATTGCTTCTAGTATTAAGTTTCTTAAAAAGACGGCTTGGGCGTGTGAAAAAGTTGAGGCTTTCTATTTGTATGAGTTTAAAAACTTGCCGAAAGCATCTCCTGAAGAGTTTGCGTTACCCCCTAGAGACCGGGTTATTCCAGATGATCAAAAGCCCGGTGAGCCTGCTGAATTGAGTTTAGAAGATGCGGAGCAATTACGCGGAAAACGTGTCGCGAAAGCAGCGGCTTATAATCAGGATACGCGACAACATTCAGGCAAGAGTTATGGCGCTAAGAGAAATAGCTATGCTGGCAGGCGTGATGAT
>Ga0209081_1001777_pt1 | contig 12779 bp, 18 predicted proteins | sample GOMGulsemesocosm_4_FD_184636 | JGI IMG/M metagenome (GOLD analysis project Ga0209081, IMG submission 184636) | Methane-oxidizing microbial communities from mesocosms in the Gulf of Mexico - GOM15B Gulf of Mexico (SPAdes) (version 2) | ecosystem: Environmental > Aquatic > Marine > Cold seeps... | reverse complement strand
AAAAGTCGACCCTGAGTCGACCCAGTAAATTTTAGGCAAAAAAAAAGGTCCGTAGATTTCTCTACAGACCCTTATTCTATTTGGCTCCCCCGGACGGGCTCGAACCGCCGACCTAGTGATTAACAGTTACTTTACATGACATTCATAAGTTATTAAAAAACATACAAAAACACCATAACCCATTGTTTTAACTATTTTTACAATGTTTCTGTACATTTCTGCACAATTCCATAAAATGACCTATACGCGTTTAAAAACATGACCATTCCATGACCACGTAAAATAAGGGCTAATTTAATGGACAGAAAATTCAACTTTACCCAGCAAAGAATTGCTGCTTTAGAAGCTCCAGAAAAAGGGCGTATTGATTACCATGATACAGGCTCACCCAAACTAACATGTAGGGTAAGCAACACAGGAATAAAGTCCTTTGTCCTTTTAAAATGGAATGGCAAAAACACCCAGCGTGTCACCCTTGGTCGATTTCCTGATATATCAGTTGCCCATGCTCGTAAATTAGCTGCGGAATCACTTTTAGCAATGGCTGATGGCATTGACCCCACTGAAGAAAAAAGAAAACAACGCCATCGTGCAATTACTTTAGGCAATCTTTTTGAAACTTACCTAAAAGATAAATCTGAACTTAGACCAGCCACTATAACCGACTACACCCGAAAGCTAAATCAGGGCTTCTCAGATTGGCTAAATAAACCTGTTAATGAAATTACTCGGGACATGGTAAAAGCAAAACGTAATACCTTTGATGGCGGTAGAGACAACAAAATGCGCGTACTTAGATTACTAATGACCTACGCACACAAAACACTAAAAGCCATAGACTCCAACCCTGTAGACATACTAACAGACGGTAAACTTTGGGCTAAAACTACCCGAAAATCTCGCATAATCCCCAGCGATCATTTAAAAAAATGGTATCAAGCCGTATTAGACCTAGAAAATGAACAGGCGAAAGTCTACCTACTCCTTTTACTTCACACCGGGCTAAGAGATCAAGACGTAAGGTACTTAAAATGGACTGATATTGACTTTAAAAATGATTCATTCATTGCCAGAGACACCAAAAATCATACCGACTTTACCGCCTACATAGCGCCCCAGATAAAACCTTACTTAAAAAACTTGCAGCACTTAAACGGAAAAAGTAAATTTTTATTCCCAGGGAAAACTAAAGATGGCGTAATGGGCATACCCAGAAAACCCATTACCCAAGTATGCCAACAATCAGGTGTTGAATTTTCAAGCCATGATCTAAAAAGAACCTTCTTAACCATTGGAGAAGCGACTATGATCCCCTTCTCTCTACTTAAAGCCCTAGCAAACCATAAAACTAATAATGACGTAACTGGCGGCTATATCAATCCAGAAACTAAAACCTTAAAATCTGCTACTTTTAAAATTGCTGATTATATTGAGCAACACACCCATGTGGCTTAAATTGACTAATGACCTTATCTTAAAAACATTCCATTCTGTCTTTTTTTCAAAAGACTTTAAAACCTTAAATAACTTATGCACTGTCGTACTGGGGTTATCTATTGCAGGATTAGGCCGTACATAACCTGCAAGCAACCTTTCTGCATTAGCAATTGCAAAACCAATATCCCCCTCCTGAAATAAACTATTTTTTTGATATCCATATTTGGCTTCCAGACTTTTAACTAATTTATCCCTACCTATCGCAGTATTTCTATACTCTAAATGCAATAAATACCAAATCTCGAAACATGGGTTTGAATAAGCCACCTCAACTTGCTTACTCTTTGCCCTGGCTAAAGCACCATTAAAGTTTGCTAAAGTATGCCCACCCCCATTAGTTCGCACTATATCCCTATCAATTACAATCCATTTATGGGTGAAATCTTGGTAATTAGGATGATTAAGCAAGTCTTTTAAAACTCCTTCAGGATCAGTATGTTTATGCTTAGCAATTACCAAGGAAGCTGAAGCAATTTCATGCTTAGTCTTAAGTCCCTCGAAAATATCATTAAGATACAAGCATTCAGTTTTAGTCCCTTCACAGGCTACAATAATGCTTTGTCTCTCATCCTTGGTATTAGCCTTTCTTTTATTTTCAATTTTTAACTTTTTAGCCGCTTTTTTCTTACTCTTAAAATTTTCAGCTACTTGACGACGTGACATTAAAACGCCCCCAAGTAAGGTGTTCCACCAAATAGCCCCTGCAAATAATGCTTCTCTAAATTATCGGTAGCCCTAACATCCTTACCCTTAGTGTTTTTTCTAAACTCTAGTAATGAATATAACTCAGTACTTCCGTATTGATCTTTTTCAGTAAACCAAACCTGGTCCCGATCAAATAATTTAGGAACCGATAACAAATTAGTGTCATGAGTGGTAAAAATCAGCTGAGCATTATGTTTATTAATTTCAGGATTATGAAATAAACGCACAAATGCCTCTGTTAACTTTGGGTGTAAACTAGCGTCTAACTCATCAATTAATAGCACCTTGCCATGCTCAAGGGTATCTAAAATAGGCGCAGATAAGGCAAAAAACTTTTGTGTACCTTGTGATTCATCCTGTTCAAACTTGAATACTTCCATTCCAACAAGATTATCATTCATATCAAACTTTTTATGCTGCGCTTGCACTTCAACTGACTTTATTTCACCTTGCCCTTGAAGCAGCTGCTCTCTTACCTGCTTAGGCATAAACACTTTGTCTAGTTGCTCAATAGACAAATCTTGCTCATTTATATCCAATACATCAATCCCTAAATCTGCCTTATGTAACAAATCAATTAAGTCTGATTTTGTCGCATCATTTTGCATCTGCTTTAGAGCAAAATTAAAATATGCCTTATTTTCCAATCCATCAATAAAATTGAAATTAACAAACCACTGTAAAATAACCCCTGAAACCTCACCACCTTGCTGGTCACAACGCCACAGTAATAATTGATTATCAGGAACTTTAACCCCTTTCCCTTCTTTAAATTTTGAAGCGTTAATATAAAGCTCGTCATCCACATCACGCTCAAATAAACGTGATTCTCTCGCTGTTCCCTTTGCAACAAACAGCCACTCGGAATATACCGTTGTGCTATCCATTTCAAAGCCATAACGATATTTGAGGTTATTATGCAAAAAGATAATTTCAAAATGGCTTGAAGCAGCTTCAGTCTCAGTATTTAAACGAAAAGGGGCATGAGGCAAGCTATCAGTAGACTGCGTTACCTTACTACTGTTTAAAGCCGTTTCACGCATAAACCCCATTGCTTTTAAAACATTACTTTTACCGCTGGCATTTGCACCATAAATCACACAGCTTTTTAATAAATGCTGCTTACCCGCCGCAAAGCTATTAGGCGTAGCTTCATTTTTATCCGTCTGCATATTTAAAATAGCCGTGTCTTTAATAGAACGGAAATTATTAACCTTAAACTGTAAAATCATATTTTATTCATCAAAACGATTGTTTTTGTAAATATTATACAAAATATGACATTAAGACAACCTTATTTGCTATTTCCCTATTCAAGAAAAGACAAAGCACTTCAATGATAGTTGCTCAGTTACCCGCTGTATAAAATCAACTTACCCCTTGCTGCAACGCCGCTCTTTCTTCCTTACTCAACCGATTAATTAAACTTAAAGCCAAGTCAGCCGTGCTTTTTATCGGTGGGTTAAGCGTATGCTTAAAAGCCAGTGTACTCACAAACGTACAACCACATTCAGCCACATTGCTGCAGCGGCAATAAAGATCTGTTACCTGCTCACTCAATTTACTACTTGATGAAATCACCGCTTTTGAACCACAACTAGGACAAACAACCCGCATACTTTCCCACTCCATCAATCTAGCCAAGAAAAGCCTGAAATTATAGCCAAATACGGCCTGCAATACATAAGTAACTAACAGCATACAGGCGGTTTTAATATGTTCTTTAAAAAAGAACCAAAATAAGGTGCTGCGCGTTTTTTTAAATAAGCACCCTTAATAAAAATACTATCCTGCTATACTCCAAACCACTGGGCTAGGTTTAGCGGCTAAAAGCAAGATTCGTCATCTTGTTGCCCAGTAACCTTTCTATGACGATTTATGCTTTGACGAGGTGTTTTGTGAGATGTTTTTTTTCTGGTTATGGCTGGTGGTACATTATAAACAATGAAACTAAAACTGAAATTTCAGTAGCAGGCTTCCCAGTATCATCAATAATTTTTCCATTTTCCAACCATCAAAATGGGGATAGAAGAAACCCAGTTAGAACAACAGGATACTTTTCATTAGAGCCTGTTGATATTGCATCTTACTCCATCACAAAAGACACAACTAACATACAAAATTTATTTCCATGCGCTGACTCACCTTCAAATGTAACATTTCCAAAATTAGAAATATCTCATGTAATAGGTTCTACCGAATACCCTCCTGAAGAATGTATTTTTGTAATCGATAGTAGTCAAAACCCTATTTTTAAATTTTCTGATGATCAAAATAAAAAACAATCTAAAGAGAGCGTGGGCTCGAAACGATTAAAATCCCTAGAAAAATTCCTTAATGACTTTGGTAATGAACGTAAAAAAATAGGCCTTGATTTTGCCCCCTTATCAATGAAGTGCAATATAAATGACCTTCTAGCAGCCTTACAAAAATGGGCTAAAAAAAGAGATAAAGATACACAAGAACTATGGGACATCAACGAAATAGACGGCAAAGGCAGTTTTTGGAAGGAAGACAAAAGAAAAAAAATTTGCCAACTACTCCCCCAAGGCTATCAAAACGACCGAGAAGAAAATTATTTTAAAATAGTTAATTTCTAATTTATTTTTTATTATCAACAAGATATAGCGAAATTTAAATGCGGGGCTCCCCGTATTCCCTATATTCCCTATATTCCCTATATTTAAAAAAAATATTATCCTGCTTAAACTTCTCCCAACACCGTATGAAGCCATTTACGATTTTATACGGTCTTTTAAATTCACTTAGGAAGAGAAATGGGCGCAACTTTACAGCAATACCCACCCAATATAAAAGCAGAGCAAGTTCAAGAAATTTTAGGTATTAAACGCACCTGCATGTACTCACTAGTGCGTAATGGAAAACTACCTAAACCTTTTCATATTGGCGCTTCTAGCTTTTGGGTAAGAGATGAAATACAAGCTTTTATTGATGTCTGCATTGCAAAACGTGACGAGGCTTTAGCATGAATGTATTGACAGCCACAGAAAGCCGAAGTAATCTAGCTACGCTATCAGAAAGGATAGCGATCGGGCTTGGTAACCTGAAAAATCACGATGTAAGCGCATCGTTTTGTATTGCGCTTTTTTTATGTCTACTTTTTATGGTGGGCATATTGGGAGATCTTAGGATCTGCTGGTTCCGTGATCCAGTTTACCAACCTAATATGTCTGCCACCCAAAGCTTGGTAACTTTTGGTGGTGGTATTGCAATATCACTCACGGAGTTAGCCATGTTACAACATCGCTACAAGCAAAATTCAAGCAGTACTCACACCCCTAGCTTAAATGTTAGATTGAAATCCTTCTTTATTTTGGTGGATTCACACCGAAAAATCATTTCAACTAATCTCGACTTTTCACAAGCATTAGATCTTAAAGCTAAAACCCGCCACTCGGTAATTAAGTTCCAGTGTTTTCAAGCGCAGGAGGTTAGCGTATGAAACCGTTAAACTCAAACAATGCAAATAACCTCCCTCTTGATACTGCAGTAAAGCAAAAAATAGCACTTCAATTTTTACCATTGGATAAAGAATTGCTGATAAAAAGAATTGTCCAAGGTGGACATTCTGGAGAATTTTTAAGAGATGCCTTTATTAGCGCTTATCGAACAAACATTAACTTTCGCCACAGCTTAGGTGAAACAATCCGGCTGGATGCTGAAGCCATACAGCTATTTCATGCCATTCTATCCATTCGATTGATACCAGGGTGGACAGATACCGAGCTGTATGAATTAGAGCAGGATATTATTCGTTTGGGAGCCAGCGCATGACTACTACCCCTAAACAAAATGAAAGTACCATTAGCCTGAATAGCAATCAATTAGTCACTACCGCTGTTGCTGCCCTGCTTTTAAGTATCCAGCCAGCTACGTTGGTAAAATGGCGATCAACTGGCGAGGTAAACCTTCCTTATATCAAAATTGGTCATGGCGTTAGATATAACACCGCTGATTTAAAGGCTTGGGTTGAGTCCAACACTCAAAATAAATTAGGGGCTGAAATATGAATCCTAATGACGTTAATTTGAGCCATGTCTATACAAACGGTAAAGAGAAGGACGAATTTAATATTACAGATTTAGATCCTTTTGAACTCTCTGAAATTGTCAATAATATGTGCGACCGATCCGCTAATATCGTTGAATTGATCTTGCCCTATTATGAAAGCACCTCATTAAGAGAACTGGATAGCCGCTCTTTATATTTTGCGTTGAAGTCGGTGGTAATTGAGTTAAAAACGGTACAAAAAACTGTAGAGGCTTACGCCTTAGCGAATAAACCGACTAACAGCCAGGCATAAAAAAAGCCTCTTATTAACCAGATAAGAGGCCTCTTCAATATTTACCAAATGTGTGTTTCCACATCACCAAAACGCAGTGTGATGATAGCATTTTTTTAGAAGAGTTACCTCTTATTCATTATTGGTGTATCAATATGAATAATAAATTGTGCTCAGGGTTTGGCCGTTACCATACAGACAACCCAAGCAGCCCCAAAGCAATGCCCTTTTCAGTGATAACTTATGCTGAAATTGTGGCACAGGCGAAAAACCCACCGAGTGTACCCAAGCAAAATGCACAGTGGGTTATTCCCTCTATATTTCTGTCACGCAATAAATCCGACCAGCTTAAGCAGGGTTGCTTTTATTTATTGGCTGCAGATATTGACCATAATCCGCCTACGCTTAAAGCATTAGCAGACACAATAAAATTAGCCTGTCGGGGTAGTGGGTTTTTAATTTATGCCAGCCGCTCAGCTACTAAAAGCTATCAAAAATCTCATGTACTCATTCCTAGCATTAAGCTAACGGGCAACCGCTGGACTTTAGCGCAAAAAGTTTTGCATGATCGGCTAGAAAAAATGGGCATAACACCTGATAGAAAAACCGAAGATGCCAATCAGATTATTTATACCCCTAACCAGGGGGAATATTACGCCTTTATCCATCACAAAGGAGCTATTTTTAATCCTTTAGATGCATGGTACCCAGAATTACTCAGCAAACATGAAATGATTGAAGCTGAAAAGCAGGCACAACTTAAAAAAGTAGCCAGTAAACCTTTTAGGCCAAGCAATGCTAAAAACTCAGTCATTAACGAATTTAACGCCACTTATACAGTAGAAGAGCTGCTAATACAGGCAGGTTATGCGCAAAAAGGCTTAACATTTCGTCACCCGAACAGCCAAACCGGTAATTATTCTGCCAGTGTAAAAAATGGCAAGGTGTTTACTCTCTCAAGTTCTGATCCTCTGTTTTCTAAATTTGCCCACGATGCATTTAATGTCTTTGTATTGCTGTTTAATGATGGCGATTTTAAAGCAGCCCTATTAGATGCCGGCAATAACTGGCTAAAGGTTGGTGATAAAACATGGAACCAGCACCAACAATCACGGTACAAAGAGGCCATGCCATGAGCATTAACTTCCCACATACCAAAGAAAATAAGAATACGGGTGAGTTAAAGGCCTTAGCTACCCGTGAAAACTTGGAGTGTTTAATACGCTATAAAAAAGTAAGTATTGCTTATGATCGCATTAAAAACCGCCCTGTTATTAGCAATGTTCAGTGCCTAGCCGGTGAAGAAGAGAATGCATTAATTGCTTATTTAAAATCCGCTTGCGGTCTATATGGGCTTAATAAATCCATTGTTGACGAGCAAATCATGGCCATTATGCAGGATAAATCGAGCAATCCTGTTACTGACTGGCTAAGCCATTTAAAACGCACTCAGCAGCATAACCCGATTGATTTATTGGTTGAGCATTTACCCATTAGTAATAAAGCTTGGGCAAAAATTGCATTTCATCGCTGGTTTATTCAGTGTGTCGCGGCGGCTGATTGTTGCGAAAGATCAGGTAACCCAAATGCTTTACCTAAATATGAATCGGTACTTACTTTTTTTGGCGGGCAAGGTCTATTAAAAACAGCCTTTATCCGCTCTCTTTTACCTAAACCTCTTAAATCGTACCTTAAAGATGGCATTCTTTTAGACCTCAGTAAAACCGACTCTAAAACGGAAGCGCTGTCTTCCTGGTTAACAGAGTTAGGTGAGCTAGACAGCACATTTAAACGCTCGGATATATCGGCATTAAAAGCCTTTCTATCAAGGCAGGAAGATGAAATTCGTAAACCTTATGCACGAGCCGCGAGTATTTTACCTCGTCATACCTCTTTTTTTGGCTCTGTGAATGAAGAACGTTTTTTACGTGATTCAACCGGAAATAGACGCTATTTCCCCATTATTGTTAATGACCAACTAACACTCCCTGATTCATTCAATTGTGAGGATTTCTGGGCATTTCTTTGGAGTGAGTACCTTAATGGCGAGCAATGGTGGCTAAGCAAAGAAGAGGAATTAACCCAGCATAAAGCTTTAAAACTTCATGAAGACAATTCCTTTGAAGAAATGTTATTAGATGAATTTTTGTTTGATGAAGACAGCCGAACACAACGATTAACAGGTAATGACATTCTTGATGTTATTAAAGTAGCGCGTACAAGAGCAAATAGCACGTCACTTGGCTGTATTCTTAAAAAACTTGAAATTAAGAAAAATAGTCGCCGTGAATACCTGATGCCCAAAACACGCCCAATTAGAAATCATTTTAATTAGCTTGTCGGGTTGTGTAAGGGTGTAAAAAGGTTGCAAGAGTCAATAAACACCTACTCTACAAGGGTGCTTACAACCTATATCTATATATAAGTTATATATAGATATAGATAGGGGGGGTATAGAGCAGGTATAGAGTGTTATGAAAATGTTGGTAGCTAGTGGGTTGTAAAAAATTCTCTACAGACTATGTATACAAAGGGCTACAACCTGATTTGCAACCTTAAATTAAGCTAACAGGATGTAAAAACATGAAATAGGCCGCTAAGCCAGATATTAAAAGGAGTGAAAGGAAAAATACCCCCCGACAAGCTAAAAATAAACCTTACTAAGTGAGATAAAAACACAAACGTTTACTAACCACAAACTGAGCATTAACGATGAAAACCAAAACGAAGATTAAACGAATTATTAAAAACCAACTTCCAATGCTTACTTACCATGGAATTGGGATATATACCCCTCTTAATGCAGCAAAAGGCATAAGGGCTAGAGCCAAACGGCAAAAAGAAGCCCAAGCTCTACTTTTAGCGAATGAAGAAAAGTTTGAGGCTGCCTGTGATTGGATGGCTAGCCTTAAAAAATCCGAGAAAATTAATTATAAGCATAGCTCTTACTGGCTTAAGCACATAGCAGAACAAACCATTGGGATGGGCCATCTTGCTAATGGCACGCTGATAGCTGCAGCTTTGTATTGCGGGTTTGATTTTGAACAGAGTAAACAGCCACATAATTTGGTTTTTAATATTGACCAGGATAGTTTGCAAGCTGCTTATGATGAATCACGAGAGTTTGATAAATACGCGCTTTGTGAGGCGGTATAGGGTGTATTGAAATCGTTTATTTAAAGGAGAGTGTATATGACTGGTTAATTGATAAGGGTGAGCTGGCGTGGTGTAGGGTTTTTATAGGATGTACCAGAACATCTTGTTTTAGATAAGAAAGAGAAAATTATGAGCAATTTAAAAAAACTTCATACAAACCTAATTAGTGCAAAAGAAGCATGTGCAAAAGGTGTAGAAAATAGGAGCCAAAAAGCTAAAGAAGTAAGTGATCTAAAGCTTGAATTAACTGAGATTAAATCAAGGGTAATAGATATTGAACGAATACTTAGCAATGTAAGAAAAGGAATTGGACTGGCTGTCTCAGTTGATGAGTTTTCTGCCTTAAAAGTAGAGCTGGAAGACAAGACAAATAAGCTAGAAAATTTAACGGACATAATGCCCCTTCATGAATCAGAGCTTAAGACTAAAAGCAAACAATGCCACTACAACACCAAAATAGAAGGTGATCTTTTAAGCGAGCTAACGAACGGTTTTGCGAAGGAAGCAGCTAGTGAACTGGCTACTACGCTTGGTATTAAATTAAAAGAGCTTGTACATATGCTCCTAGCGGATTATGGCTCCAATTTAACCGGTAGCGATAATGAGTATATTTATAAAAAAGTTGGTGAGGCGCTATGTAAGCAGCTTTTTACTACTGGTACAGGTTTAGTTACTTTACCAACGGCTAAAAAAGCAATAGCTGAGCGTGATTTGTTGATTGAAAACTTAGCTTAGTTATTGGGTTGTTTTTATTGTTATGTATTGAGAGAGGAATTTGAAAGATGAATGAGAAAGAAATATTAGAAACTGAACTTAGCTTGTTAAAAAAAGCAAATGAGCTAGCTTTAAATTTCGAGGATAAAAAGACTGATTATACCGCTAATGATGGCCTTTATTGGTTAGATGAGCAGTTAAGTTTGTTTAGTGTTGCTGTAGGGAAAGATAGCCCCAGGTATAAAAAAATAGCTTCTATGAAAGCTTCGCTGGACCTTAAAGCAAAGGCGAATCAAGACAAGGCTGAATTCTATTAATTATTTGGCTGCACTTAGTTTTTTCTAGGTGCAGCTTTACCCTACCACCTGTTAAAACGATTTGAGAGAAAAGCATGAATATAAATGAATTTTCAGAAAAACACCCTGTTGGAACAATGGTTAGATATTACCCTGTTCAAAAGCTAAAGAAGTTTAAAGAAGTTGAAATTATTTCAAAGCCTTGGGAGCTTGGGCATGGTGATATTGTGGTTAGTGTTTCAGGCATTAGAGGTGGTGTTAGTATTGAAAATATTGAGTTAGCTTTATAACTAAACGTTGTCTTTTTTATAGGTAAAAATATGTCTGTTAGATTTCAAGAAAAATCGCAACGCTATTTAGTGCGGGTAGATCGTAAAGGAGCGCCAAGAATAAGCCGGCTTTTTAAGACAAAAGCTGAGGCCGATGATTTTGAGCATGAATATTTAATCAGCCACGGCATTATTAAAGCGAAAGGCATTGATAGTAGAAAGCTTAAAGACTTAATTGACCTTTGGTATATGTACCAAGGAGTTAATCTATCAGATGGCACACGTAGAAAAACCAAATTACTTTATATGTGTGCAGAGCTTAAGAACCCTGTTGCAGTCAGGTTAACCCCTGAAAAGTTTGTTCAATACCGGTTTGAAAAGACGCATTCAAACGATAAAGTGATTGCAGCAAAGACTTTTAATAATATGCATGGCTATTTGAATGCAGTTTATAACAAATTACATAAACTAAAGGTCATTAGCTACCCAAGCCCTGTTGCTGATGTTGATTTCATCAAAGTACATGAGCGGCAACTGAGCTATTTAAGCCATGTACAAATTAATACATTGCTTAATTCCATTAGCAGATGCCAGAACCATTCAACTTGGTATGTTGCGCAAATTTGCTTGAGGACAGGTGCACGCTGGAGTGAAGCAGAACAGCTAAAACGTAAGCAGCTACATGATGGCCGTGTGACATTTGAATTCACAAAATCGAAGAAAACCCGAACGATTCCCCTAGATGCTGATTTCTTTAGCACATTAGAAGAATTTATAGGATCGAAAAACCCAGATGATAGAATTTTTGATAATTGTATTTCATCCTTCCGCCGAGCTGTTTACCGTACAGACTTATCCTTTCCTAAAGGACAAATGACCCACATATTACGTCATTCCTTTGCTAGCCACTTCATAATGAATGGAGGCAATATTTTAACGCTGCAGAGAATTTTAGGGCATTCAGATATAACCGTCACTATGCGCTATGCCCACCTTGCACAAGATCATTTAAAGGAAGCAATTAACTTTAATCCTATGGTTGATGAAAAAAAAGTAGCTTAAGTTTTGCCATGAATTGAAATCATAAAAAACATAAATCATTGAATCATAATGCTTTTTAAATTTCATAACATTACTATGAAAATTTATGGTTTAGCAGTCTCCATTTTTAAAACCCCGTATTCCCTGCATTCACTTTTAATTTCTAAGATTTTAAAGGTAAACCCAAATTATTTATTATTCATAATTCTTCAATTAAGTTCAATTTTTGAAATAAATAATATTCTACCCGCACTACCCATCCCCCACGATACGCTAACTACCCCTAAAATTGAGTGCAATTTCAATTTCAACCACCAAAAAAAGCGCGAAAAGCACTGGGGTGAGGAGGAGTGATTTCAGGAAGTCCGCAGACCATGTTATTCGCGGCCTTCAAGTTTGTTATTTCAATATATGCTACTCTAATCATTACTAAAATTAATTAAACGCCTAAAATAAGGTGTCACTTTAAACAAGGATAAAATACTTATGTCAACTAAAAATCCATTTATTGATTATGAATCCCCCGCTGTTATTTATGTTGATGTGGATGGCACATTGATAATAAATGAGCGCGTTAATATTAAGCTCGTTCATTGGTTAAGACAGAGCCACGCGGAAGGAAAAGAAATTATTGTATGGAGTGCCAGGGGTAAAGATAACTCTGAAAGAGCCGTTCAAGCTGTAGAAAAACCTCAAAAACCCGCTAAATTTGGTAAAATAGGTCATCAAAACCAAGGTGATGCTGATGGCCAAATATATCCACTACGACTACAACCAAAACCTCATGGTTGTGATCAA
>Ga0209081_1001773_pt1 | contig 12801 bp, 11 predicted proteins | sample GOMGulsemesocosm_4_FD_184636 | JGI IMG/M metagenome (GOLD analysis project Ga0209081, IMG submission 184636) | Methane-oxidizing microbial communities from mesocosms in the Gulf of Mexico - GOM15B Gulf of Mexico (SPAdes) (version 2) | ecosystem: Environmental > Aquatic > Marine > Cold seeps... | reverse complement strand
CACAATATAGAGCAGCTGATTGAAATAATCAATCGAGTCTGACCCCATTGATTCTTTAAGGAGTTCACCAAACAACAAACAGCATAATCAAATTGATTTTTTCAATCGAGTCTGACCCCATTGATTCATTTATTATCGCCTTACAGGTGATACTGTGGAAATTATGAGCATTCTCAGGGGACAGGATAAAAAGGCCCTATAAATCAAGTTGCCACTCATGTTTCCATTAAACCCCTTAATATAAAAAACTAATTGAAAAATATCAATCAAGCCGTCCCCTTTAACTATTAAGCCCCTTAATATAAAAAACTATTTAATAGTGTTGCACTTAGAACTTGAACTTACCAGCACTTCAATTATGAAGCCCCATTGGTTTATTTTTCAACCGTAATTTTCCATACACCTTCCTGATAAAATTCATGGAGGGCTGCTCAACAAACCTAGTTAAGCAATATGCCACTGCAATAGAAACCAGCATTGCTAGGACAATAGCTAGTAAGGGGTCCCCACCGTTCATAGAAACAGCATTAATAACCACATACCCTATATTCTGGTGTGTTAGATATAGCGCATAAGAAATACCACCAAGAAATAAAAGCGGCTTAGCAGCCAAACAATTTAAACGACCACTTACTGCTAAATAAAAAACAAAATACACTACTGTAAAAAAAGCACACATCGCGATACTAAATAACGTAACCGAAGAAAGCAAAGATAAAGCTAAAACCAATGACACCTTTTTACTAAAACCTTCATGTGTAAGTTTATAAAAACATATCCCTGAAACGAAGAAAGCCATATGATTTGAAATCAAAATCTTTATCATTTCACTTGGTATTTCAACCCCGTTATTTTTTAGTACAGCAAGAATAACGGAAAAAAACAACCAAACCTCAACATGTTTAAGTTGCTTAAAGATGTAAAAAACAAATACTAAAAAATAGAACGTTAACTCAACAGTTAAAGTCCAGTAAACCCCATCTACATGCGGCACTCTCAAGTACTCATGAAACATAAGTGTATTCAGTATTGCACTATCCGTCTCTACCTCAAGCCCAGGAAGACCGAAAATACTAACAATGGAGAATGTAAGTAATAACGCAGCCCAAAAAACAGGGTATAGCCTAGAAAACCTTGACACTATAAAGTCCATAGGTCGACTTGACCTACTTAGAGTCCAAAAGATCACGTAGCCACTAATAATAAAAAACAGCTGGACCCCAAACTGCCCCAAGTAAGCCCAACTTGAAATCAAGTCATGGTGACCATAAATTTGATCATATCGATAAAAAAAGTGAAAAAACACTACCGCCATAGCCGCAAGTCCACGCAACGCATCTAACTCATACAATCTCATACTCTCTAACCTTCTATTTTCATTTTATACAAACGAACAAATACTGTTTTCACTTAGAACAACTTCAAGATGCCAGAGCCCCTTAATATCACTTAATATCAACTCCTCTTTTGCTTCACTGATGAATAGATAGGAAAACAATTCAACAAGAAAATAAGTTAGCAACGTAGCCCAGACAACACCTTTTAACCCCATGACTTCTATCAGAGACACTCCTAATATAAAACTAAATATTAAAAAAACACAGGATCGCATAAAGATAATACGCACTCCCCCTTTAACCGTGTAATAGACCGTTGATAAAGAAAACAACACCATAAAAGGAATTGAGAATCAAGCTGGCTGACTCCATGATTTATCGAATCCGACCACATTGATTTTCTTGCCCATTAATTTAATAACTTCTTGCCCGATGCGGGTACATTGAGCATTGTCATAGTAAAATACACATGACCTCTTATCTTTTGGTCAGTATTTTTTTAAATATTGATCAATTGGTTTTTCAATTAAACAATAAACAAACCAGCCAGCAAGAATAGAGCCCACACACAACACTGAAACAAATAAAACAAAAGAGTCTAGACCTACAATATATCGATAAAGTTTAGATAAAACGACCAATGAAAAAACATGCACCAAGTAAAGCGAATATGAAGAGTCCCCCAAGCGATTAAGTAACCGAAGTACACTAGAACGCTCGACACTTAACTTTGAAATATTTATAGCCCCTAAGGACACAACTAAAATAAAAGCAACTAGTCCATCACTGCCAGCCCTTCCAGCAATAAAATAAAAAATCACGAGAACAGTAAGTAAAAACCAGGTGGCCTTCCAATAAATATTTTTTATATACTCCAGAATATAGTAAGCGATAATCCCATAAACAAACTCATAAACAATTGTATTTTCTAAAAAATTATTTGCCCAGTCAACATTGAACAACGAAGCCAATATTGGGAGGGTTAGAATAAGAATCACTGAATATATATAATGACCAAAGATCAGGCTTGCGGCCGCGAACAACAAGTAAAAGTAGAATTCAAAGGACAATGTCCATCCATTTTGAATTAAAAATTTACCATCTACAGGCCACAATAAAAACGATTCCAAAATATACGTTTCCCCACCACTTGAATTCACCAAACTTGGGTATAACAAATAAGCCGCATAGGCAACTAAAGTGAGCAACCAATACAACGGTAAAATACGACGTACCCTATCTATAAAAAACAACCTGAAACCTAATTTTCTCTTTGAATAAATTAATGACATAACATAACCACTAATTATAAAAAAAATATCTACACCAATATTACCAAAATGAAAAACATGACCACCGTAACTTTGATCATATTTAATTGATGAATGATAGATAACGACTAATAGCGCAGCTAAACCACGTAATATTTGAATTGAGTAATTCATTTTGATGTGTCTGGGAACAATTTACCCACAGTAAAAGCGGGAAATAAAAACAATAAAAGCGCTGATTGACCGTCTGACATAAATGCAACTACAAATAAACAGTAGAATAAAAACAAATTATCAGACCGCCCAAATAAAGAAGGCCTAAATATAGCACTTAGGTGTATAGCCCCCCAGAACAGCGCACCTATAAACCCATATTTAATTAAAGAATCAAGATAAAAATTATGAGTGCCACCAGCTAAGGAAAGGTTCACATAAAATGTCTCCATCGCATTGCGAATATTATCTGCGCCAATACCAAACAGCCAATTATTTGCAAAAATTGTTACACCATTTATAAGTAAACTTTCTCTGTGTATATTGGAGACATAAAGTGCTACTTCCTCATTTAAAAAGTTATCACGGTATATTTTCGATTCAATAAAGTCACCAGACAGAATAAAGCCAACAGAAATAGTCACTATAGAAAATATAATCAAATAGACATAGCTAGATTTAACCTTTATAAAATCTAAAAACACATCAAGCATATAAATACAACAGACCATAATTAAACCAAACAAGCCTTTCCTTTCAAGTGATAAAAAAAGTGGTAATAGACTTAACATAAATAGATATTTAAAATTTTTATCATTTGATGCTTTCCAGCCAATAAAACTTAATACTGAAAGCAATCCAAAAGCATATTTAGCATCACCCGCCAACTTATAACGAACAAACTGGCCATTAAGCACATGATAAAGAACCGTATACAAAACAGATACAACGAGAAAAATTAGTATGTACTTTAGATATTTTTCTCTATTGAACGTCATTAACCAACCATTGATAGCCATAAAGGTGACTATCAATAACATTTGCAGTATTTCTTTAATTGAAGAAAAGTAATTACCTATAAACAGTGATTGAAAAAGAACATAGCTGGCCAAGCCATATATTGGAAGCATCCTAAGGCGTAACAGCCCTGCCCGAGACGCTGGAAAGAAGAGCAACGTCAATGCAACCACTACAATCAAAAGGAGGTCAGCTGGGCGAACAATCGCACCAGCCACATTTAAGCGAAACATAGACAAATATAAAGGAATAACTGCTGCAGATAGTATGATTAACCTATTTATCCAAATTTCGCTTTTATTAATTGTTTGCATTTAAAATTAACCAGAATACTTTAGATTTAAACATATTTTTATTGCACACTTGATTGTGACAATAAATTTTCATATAAGCGAGAGTGGTTTGTAGCCGCTGTTTCAATTGAGAACTCAGTCGCTCTAGTAACCGAAAGTTCTGCCTGGCGATTATATGTATTGACATCATTTTTAAGCTGATAGACCAGTGTACATAAATGACTTACATCACCCACTTCAAATAAGTATTCTGGGCATACAATTTCATTGAGACCTGCCACATTGGTTGCAATACAAGGCAAGCCCGAAGCCATGGCCTCTACAACGGCTAAACCAAAGCCTTCCCAATTAGATGATTGAACATACACATCTAAACCTGATAAAAATTTAGGAATATCATTTAGCTGTCCATGAAAAAAAACTTGGTCTTGTACGTTTAGCTCAACAGCTTTTACTTCAAGTACCTCACGAAGCTCACCATCGCCAGCCAAATGTAGTTCAAACCCAAGACCTAAAGATGAAATCATTTTTATTAATGTTACTACATCTTTTGCTGAAACAAGACGACCAACCATCCCAATTTTAAGCACACCAGGTGGTGTTTTTATAACTTTAGAAGACATAGAAAAACGATTTAGGTTTACGCCGTTATTTAATACTAAACTCCTGCCTTCATTCCAGCGCAGCGTTTTATTAAACGAATTTTCCACACCTTCTGATATACAAACAACTCTAGCAAAACGTCTAAATAAAACCGATTCAAGAACCCTAACTAACAATAACCCTCTCCTTCTATAGTTAGGGTTATGCTCCGTCACTATTTTTATAGAACTAGACAGTAAAGCAATATACATAGATGGAAATAAATGGGCGTGTACCAAATCAGCTTTATTTAGACGCTTAACCACCCCCCATAAACCTAAATCACGTTTATGGTAAACTTTTACGCCTATTTCTCTTAACTCGTCCTGGTATTCATTTTCGCCACGGGTCAAAATAACTTCAAATTCAAAATCGTTTTTCTGCAAGGTCATTAAATCAACCAGCAAACGTTGAACACCACCTAATCGCTGGAGGTCATTTGTAATGTGAATGATTTTTTTCACTTTAAACACCAGCAAATAATTAGAGATAATAACAAAGATACTTTCGCTTTAGTGCTCGCACCATAAGTAGTTGATAACCCTTTACTCTTATGCAGTTGCGGCCAGCACAGCTTGTAATATTCTTTGCGCTCCAATTTGTCCCTAATTTTTAACCCTTTAAGCATTAATAAAAGGCACCTTTCAAGTAATAATGAAATCATTGCTTTAGGGGAAACTGATATGCCGATTACTTGACCAACACTGTTAACAAGGTTAACAAGCAACTGTGAATATCGTGCATTACGTAATGCAGTAGTAGATCCAGCTCGCTTACGATAATGAATCAAGCAAGTATTAATACGTATTATTGATTTAGACAAAGAAAAAGCATGCATATTAAAATACACATCTTCATATATCATACCCTCGGGGAATGTTAATTCCTTCAGGGATTTTTTTTTATAGAGTCTAGTCCAAACAAAAAAACCCGTATAAAAAGGATTTAGTTGCGACGAGGGAAGTTCAGTTGTATTTTGAGTTAAGCTGAGCGGAGGTGGTTCACCTGAAAACTCTTGGTAATGAAATTCAATAATATCGTTCTTACAAAGATTAATATAAGGTCTTAACACTTTATAATAATCGGAGGCTATAACATCGTCTGAATCTATAAAGCCGATATAGTCGCCCTTAGATACCTTCAATGCCACATTTCTTGCTGCGGCCTGCCCCGAGTTTTTTTTTAGTTTAATGATTTTACTATGGAATTCTATTTCATTTTTATTGCGATCAATAAATTCTTCACACAGCAGTATTGAATTTTCAGGGCAGCAATCATCAACAAATATAATTTCAACACTTTCATTATTCACCCCCTCTAGTAAGCTTTGCATTAATTGGGGAATGTACTCAGCCACTTTATAAACTGGGCAGATTAACGACAATTTAATGGCCATACTATTTCACCTTCACTACGTTATATTCCGCTACATAGCGATCCAACATAACCGCTAAAGAATATTTTTCACGGTATAGTTCATAGCCTGCTATACCGTGATTAGCTATTTTTTGCTTATCACCAATGTATTCAAGCATGGCAGCTGCCATATATTGTGCATCACGAATAGGCACCAAAAAACCGCTTTCCTTGTTATTAATAAGCTCTGAGCATCCACCAACATCCGAACTAATAACTGCTTTTTTACAAGCCATGGCTTCAATAATACTGCGAGGCAAACCCTCCCAAAAACTAGAGAGTATAAAAACATCTGCAGCGGCCAATTTATCAGAAAAGTTATCAACAACGCCGCAAAATGTAATAGTGCCTTTTGGAAAGTTTTCAAACAGTATTTTAATATCTTGTTCGTATTGACCGTCACCATAAATGCTTAATGTAAAATCACGGTCTTTAAGTAATAATATTTCACAGGACTTTGCTAAAGTTACATAATCTTTTTGATCTTCAAATCTTGCAGCTGTAATAAAGTGAACAGGGGCACCTGACAGCTGCCAAGCATGATTTTGCTTCCCTAGCATGCCGTTTTGAATAACCAACAGTTTTTTAGCCGGTACACCTATGCGTAAATATTCATTTTTATCAAACTCACACACACCTATTATTTTTGATGGCAAAAAAGATAATAGCTTTTCTAACAGCTGATACTTTTTATAGCCTTTATTCTCTGGTGTATTAACAAACGGCACACCATGGGGTACATAAAAAGACTTTTTAAAAGTGAGCATTGCAGCAATGCGGCCTAATGCTCCAATTTTTGCCGTATGCCAAGAACATATATTCGGGCGCTCTCTCAAAATTAACCAAATTAAACTTAATAAAGATAAAATATCACTTACAGGGTTTAAATTACGTTTAAGATTTGGCATTGCATGTACGGTAAAACCCGAGTCTTGCAGCTTGCTTATAGCAGCGCCATTACCACCCAAGACATATATAACATCCGCTCCTTCTTCACGGAACTTTGCGCCTATTTGGCATATATGCTTAAAAGAGCCTGAGACTATTGTGTCGGAACGGGTCATACCTATTAATATTTTCACGATTGTTCCATTAACATTTTCTTATACAAGTTTTTATATTGCTTAACAATTACCGGCATTTTGAATTTCTCATCAATCAGTGTCGCGCACACTTGGGCAACGCTTTTTTGTGAGCCTTCATATAAAGCAACCCCGCTGAGCATTGCGTCGCTTAAAGATTTCGCTTTAAAATCTGATGCTACAAATCCATTTTCACCCTGTAAAATAGCATCACTTGCACCGCTTACCGGAGTAGAAACCATGACTTTTCTTTGCAATAAAGCTTCTAACAATGAGTTAGAAAAGCCTTCGGCCTCTGATGCGTTAACAAACACATCAAACTGCTTAATAACCGCCACTACATCATCTACCGCACCATAAAATTTAATGGCCTGTTTTGATTTTAATTGTTCTGCATAATGTTTCGATGCCGCTAAGGCTGCACCGTCACCTAGGACATGAAGTACCAGCTGGGAGTTTTTCTGCCAGGCCAGATCAAAGGCTTGTAACAACACTTCGGGGCGTTTAATGTCTTCTATACGCCCATGATAAAATAAATTAACCGACGCTTCCGACGATGTACTTATAGAACTTTTATATTCCGGTGGACTAGCAAGGCTCACGTCAATACCATTGTGAATGGTTACCACTGCTTTACAGCCAAAGTCCTTTAGGTTTTTAGCAATCACATCGGTAATGGCCACAAACGTAGGGTTAGCCCAAACAATAAACTTTGTGCATAACGGCCCTATTAACTTCTTTTTTTTAAGGCAGGTTAAATCCATATATTGTTCAGAATTACCTATCTTAATTAATACAGGTTTGCCTAATAATTTTCCGACACAACAGCCTACAAAAGCCCCAAACTTTCCTTGGTGGCAATGCACAACATCAAACGATTTTCTATTAAAAAGCGCCCAAACAATGACTGCAAAAAACCAATAGATTGAAAACAGCAACCAACGCCCTAATAAATCTGGAGCGATGCCGGTATATATTCTTTTAACATTTACCTGCTCTTCGTATTCATTAGCGGCAATTTTTAATTTTTTCCTAGACGTTAAAATAGTTATCTCAAGATCACTATCTGCAAGATATTTTGACAACCGGCGGCATTGCTTTTCGGCCCCGCCGTATACATCTGGCATGTACTGGCACGTAAGCATTAACACTCTAAGATTATTCATGTATCCTCCTTATTTTTAATTACGGATAAAATAGTGCCTACATTCACAAACCCTAGCTTTATAAATGTAACAAGCACCAGGCCATAGACCAATACACCACTCATTATTAGTGAGCTAAGCGTCAATATAGGGCCGCCAGTAAAAAACATAATGGATGAAAGATAAAAAACCACTGCACTCATCAGGCATGAAGGAAAAAGAGAAACCGTCAAAATTTTCATAAACTCATAAGCTGATATTTTTAAAAATAACCCCGTAATAGCCATTATCGCAATGGTCATAAAAAACATACAGCCTACGTACACCCATAATATTGACTCTATGCTTGTTATATTAAACGAGTAAAGAACGATAGCTAAAAACACTAACTGCATTGATCGTAAGCCGACAATCAGCCAAGGCTTACCAATACTTGCCATTAAAGGTGAGAAAAAGTAATTTAGAGCGTAACTAAAGCCTGCAAAGGAGGTAACCTGAAGAACTACCGCACTCCCCGACCATTCATTACCGAAAAAAACTTCAATAGCATAGGGAGCAATAACAGCTAGCCCATAAAATGCAGGTAAAGAAATAAGCGTTGTCACCCGAATAAACGAAATATAGATTTTTTTAATTTTTTGGAAATCAGGGTAGACACTTGAAAAAGCTGGTAGAGCCACCGCTACAAACGGGCTAATGGTGATTTGTACTACAAAATCTATCAATTTTGCGGCTATTTTATAATAACCGAGCGCCGCTGTGCCTGCCAAAATTGCAATTACAAACTCTATAAACTTGTTAGTCACTACTCCAGTTAGAGCAGCAAATGTAATTCCTGAAGTATAAGCTAGGGCTTTTTTAATATAATTAATATCAAATGAAAACTTTGGCAGCCACTTTGTCATTTTCATATACAAAATCATTTCTACTATGGTGGTGCTTAGCCTCATAAACACTAGGCTATACAAACCAAAATCATTAAGTGCCAACGCAATAGCCAGCAGTCCAGATATTGTTGTGACCATAACAATACGGATGGTTATTTTCTTAAATAGGAACTGGCGTTTTAAATCAGCTTCATAAACAGTGGTAAAAGCATAAATAGTGGGCAATATAGCAAGAGCTCGTAATACAACGGCAAGTCCATCAGCATTAAAAAGCAACTCAAACCAAGGTGCGATAGAATAGATTAATAGCGAAAATGAAAGCCCTATCGCTGCATTAAACCAAAATACACTGCTGCGAGCTTGGTCATTCAAATTTTTATCTTTCACGAGCAGCTCAACCATACCCATGCGAGTAATCACATTGGCTATTTCTACAATAGCAATAGCAATAGCCACCACACCAAAATCAGACGGTGTAAGTAGCCGCGATAAAATAATAAACGTGATGAGCCCTAATATTTGATAACTACTAGAACCTAACAAGCTCCAAAGGCTGGCACTCATTATTTTATTGCTTAAAGACTTTTCCATATATTAACAGCCAGTATGCAAGGCATGAAAAGGTATAATAACAATCATATTTTCGCGGTAACTAATGCTCTCATTCGAAACTCCATACATCTGCTTGTATTTCCTTTTATTTAGCTTTTTCTGATCAGTTCAACTGTCATGCATTCAATCAACAATAATTTGGATGAACTATTTTTAATTTTTACCATTATTAAACATATCAACAAACGCTCATGGTTTACTTAAAGCCCACTTCAATCAAACAACTCAAATCTTTTTTCCAATACAAGCCGTCATAGGTTTTTCAATGACTTTATAAAATAGAACGCCTGATACGCACAAACCTGCCATTAATAATAAAAAGTAGATATCTAAACCCACGTAGCTGGCCAGAGTTTCAGTCAAAAACCAGTCCCTTTTCCACAATATAGAAAAAAATATAATCCCAATAGTGTGCGTCAAATAAATAGAATAAGAGGCGTCCCCTAATAAATTAGATAACCTCGAAAAGCGTATTTTTTGAATTCCTTTATCCAGTACAAACACCAGAACAATTAAAAAGGCTGGCACGCCCTTAGCAATTAGACGGTCTAGCTCTTGCCATGCACTCACATCGAGTACGACAAGCGCACAGCAGGTAAACGTAAGCACGTAAGCAACTGTCTTAAATGCACCGGTTAATTCATACCCTTTTAAAAAAAGAACAGCTATTAACATGCCTAATACAAACTCAAAGCACAGAGAGCTGCCTAGAACATAGTTTAAAGCGCCCAGGTCCATGGTGTTCACCAACAGAAAAACACACAATATGCTCCCTGCTGTTAGCAATACCTTTTTTTCCAGGGAGTATTTCAATGTAAAAGAAAAAACCAGATAAAAGTAGAGTTCAAATATTAGAGTCCACCCTTGCCCCACCAAAGATGGACGCATCTTTCCTTCGGCATTTATTTCAGGAATCAGAAAAAACGACCTTATTATTGAAATTACTTCTGGTGGCGCTACTTTTGTTAATGGCAGAGCATAAAATAGTAGCAATATAAAGCTGCACACCCAATAAACAGGGTAAATCCTCACTCCTCGCTTAACTAGGAAATTAACTTGACTGGAGTTTTTCTTTACTTCTGATATGTAGACCATGATAAAGCCACTTATCACAAAAAATATGTCAACCCCAAAGCCACCAAAAGACAACCCACTTCCAATGTAAAATTCGAGTTCTGACTCTTGGGAGCGACCAATAACCGATGCACTCAAATGGCTGGCCACCACGAGTATCGCGGCTAGTGCTCGAAGAAACTGTATGTTATCTAGCTTGTTATTCACGCCCAAGTTTTAAACCAAGTCACAAACTCACTCATACCATCTTCAATGCTGGTTTCCGGCTTAAATCCTACCACCTGCGTCAAGCTATCAATATCTGCAAATGTCCGTGTTACGTCACCCGCTTGCATGGGTAGCATGATTTTTTCAGCTTCTTTACCGCAAGCTTTTTCTATGGCAGCAATAAAAGTGGCTAACTCTATGGGTTGATTGTTGCCTATATTATATATGCGGTATGGCGCATGGCTCATGGAGGGATCTACCCCTTTCCAATCAGGTGTTGGGGTAGGCACTACATTTTGTATGCGGATGACACCTTCGACTATGTCGTCTATGTAGGTGAAATCGCGCTGCATTCTCCCATGATTAAATACTTTTATGGGTTCACCTTTAAGAATGGCATCGGTAAACAACCAAGGAGCCATATCGGGGCGACCTGCCGGGCCATATACGGTAAAAAATCTTAGCCCGGTGGTGGCTATGCCGTATAAGTGCGAGTAAGAATGCGCCATGAGCTCATTGGATTTTTTGGTCGCAGCATAAAGTGATACGGGGTGGTTAACACCATCGCACGTTGCAAAGGGTATTTTAGGATTCATTCCGTATACAGAGCTAGAAGACGCATATACCAAGTGCTCTACTTTGTTATGACGGCAACCTTCTAGTATTGTCATCATACCTACTAGGTTTGAGTCTACATAGGCCATGGGGTTTTCAATTGAGTACCTAACCCCTGCTTGGGCAGCTAAATGTATTACACGCTGAAACTGCTGCTTGAACAGTTCGGCAATACCATCACGATCAGCTAGATCCATTTTTACAAATGTGAAATTATCAAACGGCGTTAGCTGCTCTAAGCGATAATTTTTTAGGCGTACATCGTAGTAGTCATTTAGGTTATCTAAACCTATTACTTCATGCCCAGCTTCTAATAATCGCTTGGCGGTATACATGCCAATAAACCCTGCCGCACCCGTTACTAAATATTTCATTTATTTTCTACCAACGAAAGGCCACGGCCTATTCCGTAATAGTCAAAACCATTTTTAGTCATTTGCTCTGGATCGTACAAATTCCGCCCATCAAAAATAACTGACTGTTTGAGAGAGCTACCAATTTCTTTAAAATCAGGAATTCTAAAGCTCTGCCATTCGGTACAAATAACCAAAGCATCCGCTCCTTTTAACGCCGCTTCTTTTGTGCCCATTAAGGCTAAGTCTTCTCGGCTGCCGTAAATACGTTGAGTTTCTTCCATGGCTTCTGGGTCAAAGGCTTGTACGTTTGCGCCGGCGGCCCAAAGGGATTCCATTAGTACTCTGCTGGATGCTTCACGCATATCATCGGTATTGGGTTTGAACGATAAGCCCCATAGTGCGAAGGTTTTGCCTTTTATATCGCCCTTAAAGTGCTTATTAATGTATTCATACAATTTATTCTTTTGTTGATAATTAACAGCTTCTACGGCTTTTAATATTTGAGAGTCGTAATCAATGGAGTCTGCGGTACGCACCAGTGCTTGCACGTCTTTTGGGAAACATGAACCGCCATAGCCACAGCCTGGGTAGATAAACTGAAAACCGATACGTGAATCGGAACCGATGCCTTGACGTACGTGCTCAATATCTGCCCCTACTTTTTCAGCGATATTGGCCATTTCGTTCATAAAGCTGATTTTGGTGGCTAACATGCAGTTAGCGGCGTATTTGGTTAGCTCGGCACTGCGGGCATCCATAAAGATGATGCGATCGTGATTACGGTTAAACGGTGCGTATAAGTCTTTGAAGGTTTCTTGTATGGCTTGAGAGGCATCATTTGGGCGTATGCCTA
>Ga0209081_1001771_pt1 | contig 12802 bp, 9 predicted proteins | sample GOMGulsemesocosm_4_FD_184636 | JGI IMG/M metagenome (GOLD analysis project Ga0209081, IMG submission 184636) | Methane-oxidizing microbial communities from mesocosms in the Gulf of Mexico - GOM15B Gulf of Mexico (SPAdes) (version 2) | ecosystem: Environmental > Aquatic > Marine > Cold seeps... | reverse complement strand
TCAATATCCGTTGCAGCTACTTTGATTCGTTTTATATCTCGTTGATCAATTAGTAATAATGCATCTTCTATTGTTTTTACATCACCAGCTTTTAACATTTTACTCTCAGTCATTTATTCTCTCCTATATTTTATATCTTGTATAAATAGTATAAGGGAATAAAATGGAGGAAAAAAGGGAATATCAAGAAATAAAATGGGAAAAAAATGGGAAAATTAAGAAATAGAGGCAAGAAAAGATAATGACTACGGCTAAATGATTACTTCATATAATGAGCGAAGAGTAAACTATCGTAATATTGTATTGATATTCTTCTATTGTGTATCAGAGGATACATTTAATTGTAGTAGGGTGTCAACTCTAGATTTTAATTCTTTTACATTGAAAGGTTTTGAGATATATCCTTGCCCACCTACATCAAATCCTCTATTGATACTTTCTGCATTGGTTTTTCCTGTTAGAAATATCACGGGAACACTTGAATAACCTTCGGTCTTTTTTATTTGTTTACACGTATCATATCCATCGATACCACTCATAATTACATCTAGTAAAATTAAATCAAATTTTTCCACTTGTATCATTTCTAAAGCTTTTTCCCCAGAAAGGGCAAAAGACAATTCATGCTCAGCCAGTATATTTGCTACAAACTGTATGTTTTTAGATAAATCATCAACGATTAGAATTTTCATCTGTACTCCTATTTTTAGTCAAGTCCTTGAGATCTTTCAAGGTAACTTGTATAATTTCAATATCAAATGAAGAAACTGCATCTTTTAGCTTCTGTGATAAATCAAATAATATTTCAGAATCATTAACTTTTGAGAAGTCCGCAATCTCAATAGCCAGATTTTTTAATTGAGAAAAATTATTATTATTTTCTTGCTCACATAATAATTGGAAAAATTTCTGCTCATATTTTTTTAGAAGAGAATCACTAAGTGTTCTGTTTAATTCAACAACTTTATTATCTGCTTTAATTATCGTGGTTTTTAAATAAAGTTTTAAAGTACCCATAAGTGTTGAATATAAAACTGGTTTGGTTAAAAGCTCGTCAAACCCATGATTTTCCTGCATGTCTTTTTGCGTATTTAAAACAGATGCAGTTATAGCCAATATTGGTATAGACTTATACTTGGGATTATTTCGGATGTACTTTGTAGCTTCAAAACCATTCATAACAGGCATACGAATATCCATTAAAATTAGGTCAATGTTATTTCTTTCTAAACACACTAAAGCCTCTGCACCATTTTTGGCTTCAAATATTTTTAGTGGCTGATCAATCAACATGCCTTTAATTAACTCTCTATTATAAAAAACATCATCAACAACTAGAATATTTGCTTTTTCGAAATTATAAGTGAAAGAGCTCTCTATTTCTTTAGGAGCAGACTCTGCTGAATTTAGTTTTTCAAGACATAAGGTAAATCTACTACCACTGTTCTTTTTACTTTCAACAGTTATGTAGCCTCCCAGTTTTGAAGACAATTTTTTTGAGATTGCAAGACCAAGTCCTGAACCCCCATATTTTAGATCATCTTGTCCTTTTTGCTGTTCAAATTGTTTAAATATTAGTTTTTGATTCTTTTTAGGAATTCCAATCCCACTATCATACACATGAATATATAAAGAAAGATTATTCTTTTTATCCTTTGTAGCATCCACACCTATTTGTACAAAACCTTTTTCTGTAAACTTAATAGCATTTCCAACCAAGTTAATGATTATTTGTTTGATTCTTTGCTCATCACTTAAAATCACTTTTGGCGTATTTGTTGAAAAGGTTAAATTAAAATCCAATTTTTTTGCTTTTGCTTGTTCTAGAAACATTTTATGTATTTCATTTAATAACTTATATATATCAACAGGTTTTTTTTCGATATGCAAGTTTTCTGACTCAATTTTGGAAAGGTCAAGAATTTCATTGATGAGTTTTAGAAGATTTTCCCCACTTGAACTAATAGAATTTAAGTAGGATTTTTGTGTTTCACTTAGGCTTGTCTTTTCTAATAACTCTGTAAATCCAAGTACTGCATGCAGTGGAGTTCTAATTTCATGGGACATATTGGTCAAAAAATCTGATTTACTTTTATTTGCTCTTTCGGCTTCTTTTTGAGATAACTTTAAATTATCCTCAAGTTGAATTCTGAGTTTTATTTCAGAATTCATTCTATTGTTAATACTTAAAAACCATATTAAAACTAAAAATAGCACAATAATAATAACTAAAAATAGAGTATAGTTAATCTTCTCAACATAATCAATATTAACCCAATTCTCCATGATTTTAAATTTCTTTTGGGAAGGAATAGAATCAAGTACTTTGTTTAAAATGCCAACTAAAGGTAATAGATCTTTTCTTATCCCAAAACCTAATCTTGTGGTAAATTCTGTTTTTCCAACTATTTTAATATTGTTCAAGCCATTTTTGGTGATGTAGTGGGCTGCAACGGGTAAGGTAGAAACAAGAGCATCTATTCGTCCATTTTCGATATCTAAAAGAGCCTCTTCTATTGTATTAACTGTGAGAAAGGGAATATAAGGATATGCTTTTTTGATTTTTTCAATATATCCATATTCATGAATAAGTGCAATTCTCTTATTTTTGATTGAATCTAAGCCTTGAATAAAACCTTGTTTATTGTTCATGAGAATAATAATGTCTTTTTCCATATAACTTTTTGTAAAGACATAATTATCTCTTTTTGCATCGGTGGTATCAGATAAAATATCAACTTTTTGTTCTTCAAGAAGATAGAGAGTTTCATCCCAACTCTTCGTAATCAAAGGATTGAATTTTATACCAGTAGCTTTGCTAATTTCATTTAAATACTCGGATACTACTCCAATATAGTTACCTTTATTATCAAAAGCTTCAAAAGGAAACCAGTTAGGATCACCTGCAAAATTTAAGACTGGGTGTTTTGATATCCATTCTTTCTCAACTGCTGTTAATCTTAATTTACTTTCTAGGTCATTCCTGTCTATTAGCCAATTGGTAAAGATTTCTTTTTTACTTTCTTCACTAATATTTGCTAAGGTTTTTTCTATGATGGATGCTAGTATTGGTTTGTTTTTAGAAGTAATGATATGTAAATCACTTACTTGATTAAAAGGATTCTCTTTAAAAGGAACTATGTCTAAAATAGAATGTTTCCTCATTAACTGTGAGAGTACAGAATAAGAACCAAAAAGAATATCTGCTTTACGTTGTAAAACTGCAGAAATAGCACTTGGAAAATCCTCTGTTTCTAGGATCTTTAAATAAGGCATTTCTTTTTTAATTAACTCTATTTGAAAGTAAGCTTTTGGAAGGGCTATGGTTAAGCCTTTTAAGTCTGAAAACTTTTTAGCTTTTATACTTTTGTGAATAAAAAAATAGTCAATAATAGAAAGATAAGGCTTGGAGAAAAAAACATCTTTTTTTAATTTTTTATTGAAATAAGAGGTGGGAATTAGATCAATTTCAGAGTTGATGATTTTTTGTTCAATATCACTCCACGAATCCAAAGTATAAATAAATTTCAAGCCAGTTTTATTTGAAATTATTTTTAAATAATCAGCACTTAGTCCTTCGTGTTTTCCCTCAACTTTCATACTAAAGGGTGCCCATTTTTCTTTTGCACCTACTTTTACTATTGGATTATTTTTAATCCAATTTAGCTCAGTATCATTTAGTAAGGGTTTGTTTTCATTTGCAAATAAAAATATTGTCAAAGAAAGAAAGAATAATAATTTACTCATAGTAGTACCTGTTTATTTACATAAATATAGCAATCCCTAGAAAGAATATGGCTATAAATGAAATTATATAATAAATTAATGTAGTAAAAATGGGATTTCATACTATCTTCTTGTCACTTTTTAAAGATATACGTAAAAGTATTTAGATTATCATGGGAGTCTACGTCATAAGTAATAAGATTTTTATCACAGATGGTTTTCACCATATTAAGTCCCAGTCCCAAACTTCTTTTTGACTCATTTTCCCTGTAGTTTTTATCAAAAAGCAAGGCTGGATTTTGAATAGTTTTCCCCTCACTTTTAAAGTAAAGGACAACTTCGTCTTTCTTTTGTTCTAAGTGAATACTAATCTTTGCATTTTTAGAACTGTGTTTGATGGCATTGGATATATTGTTATCAATGAGTCTTTCTAATTCAATATCATTCATGAAAACATCTATATCTGCTTGAATTTGGCATTCTAGGTTTTTATTATTTGCTTCTAGGATATGTTTAAAAAACTCTATTCTCTCAATAAGAAAGTTTGAAAGGTTAATCTTAACTGCTTTGTATTCTATGGAATCATGGGAGATAATATAGGATAAGTCCTCGTATGAATTTGACAACATACTAATGGACGAGTTTATTTGATTTGTAAAGGGGTTGATATCTTCATATCCTTTCATTTCAATGCGTGAAGAGTTTGCCATGATGACCGTTAGTGGCGTTCTTATTTGATGAACCATATCAGCAATAAATTGTTTATTTTCACTCAAAAGTAGCTGGTTTTTTCTGGCTTCATGATTTAATTGGGTATGTAGTTTATTGTAGTTTTCTTGTAGCTCAGCTATTTCTTTTACAATAATATTCTTTTCATTTGAATCTTTATTGTTTTGAATATGCCCAACTATATTTGTAAGTTTTAGTGAAACATTTTTTAATACAAAGCGATATAGAAACCAAAGTATAATGAGTAAGGTAAGAAAAATAGATATAAAAGTGTAAAAATTCTTAATGATTGCTTCTTGCAAAATATCATTATCAAAGGTCGTTTTTATGATAAGTTTGGTTCCATCTGAATCATTGAAAAGCCCATTGGTAACTGAATAGTGGTATGAATTCTTATTAGAAGATTGTATGTTACTTAAGAGTTTATTTTCATCAGTAAATATCTTTGATAGTTCTTGATTAAGTAGTATTTTCTCTTTACTTACATCAATAGAGGTTATGGCAATTATTTGTTCTTTGTATTGGGGAAATATAGTAGAGAGTTCATACAGAAACTTAACCGCTTTATTCCAATTTTCTTTAAAACTTATTTTTGTAAATGTTGATGATTGAAAATCAAATTCTTGAATCATACGTTTTGATAATACGTATATTTCTAAACCAATAACATCATTTTTAAGATTACTATATAAGTTTTTAATTATTTCATATGAGTTTAAGACATATGATACTTCAATGATTCTTTGTTCATCTCTTGATAATTTTAGAATATATCTTTTTAGATTCATAGAGGCAGAATCAATTTTTGGAGGTGAGATATCTATCTGGATTTGTTTATTGAAAACCGAATCATAAAGAGCTTTACTTGATTTGTAAACACCCAGATTAAGACCAATATCAGGCTTGTATGAGGTCTCTTCAATGATGTACTTCTTGTTGATAATAAACACTTCATACTTTCCAAAAGAAACATCTTTATTTAATTCGTTTTCTAGGGCAGCGAGTGAATAGTTTTTATTATTGTGTATATAATTTACAGCATATTCTAGTTTATTAATATTTATGGTTTCTTGGGATCTAAAATCATATTGAATCTTATCAAAGGCAAGTCTAAAACTTTCTCTAATATGAAGTGAGTCTTTATAGGTTTTATCATGGAAGCCTTGTATGATGATTTTCTTCGTAAAATAGTATTGAGTTGATAAACCAATGAAGAGTAATAAAAGGATTAAGCTAGAGATAATAAAATGATATTGATTTAATTTTAAACTAATTTTCAATCTTATATCCTACGCCAATCTCCGTCTTTATAATATCAACTGGAAGTTTCTTTCTAATACCATTTAATAACTGCCGTATGGGATACTTATCTTTGATCTCATTTTCCCAAACATAATCAATGATTCGTTGAGTAATAACGATCTTACCAATATTATCAATTAAGATACTTAAAAATCTTTTTTCTTTTTTTCTAAGCTCAATGGGTATCTCATCAACAAGAAAGTCTTTTGTGTTTTCACAGTAATAAAAATTAGGCGAAAATTTTATTGAAGAAAGTTTTACATTGATTAATTTATCAATTCTTACTTCCAACTCTTTTAAATGGAAGGGTTTTTTGAGGTATTCATTACAGCCATTATCAAAGGCATCTGTTAAGTTATTAATCTCAAGTGATGCTGTAATGATGATAATGGGTACGTGAATATTGGTTTGTCGTATATATTTGAGTAAGTCTAAGCCACCAATACTTGGTATATTGATATCGATTAGATACAAATCAACAATATTTTGATCAATGATATCTATGGCTTCACCACCATCTTCAACACTAAGAACTTCAAAGGGCAGTGTTTCCAAATAGGAAGTAATGGTTGTGTTTAACTGTGTATCATCTTCTACGAGTAGAACTTTCATTTATAATCTTTTTTAAAATTTATTTCTTTGTATTACTTTTATGTACAAGATTAACATTTTATCTATTAATGTCTTATATTTATTCAAAAAGTGACAGGGAAGTGACACGGGTATTATATTGTGAGATTAGTATAGATATTGATTAATATAAAAGGAAAGAAATGGGAAATTCTAGTAATCTATCACGTCGTGGTTTTTTGAAACAGTGTGTTGTTGGGGGAATAGCAATTTATAGTGCACCTTTACTGTTTGGGAATGATAAGTTCAAAACTTATTCAAACAGTAAACTTCTACAAAGTGATTGGAAGGGCGATAGTATCAAACCTAAATTTAGATTTGATGCCATTGCAAAAGTTACAGGGGAAAAAATTTATGGTCGTGATTATCGATCAAAAGATATAGAAGGGTGGCCAAGTAAACAATCTTATGCGTTTATTCTAAGAGTTACAAAAGCCAATAGAGTGTTTGAAGGAATCAATTTATCTTCTCTTTCAAATAAGATGAAACCATCAGTTATCATTACTGCTGATACTTTGAAAAAAGATGATGTGAACTTTCCACCATTTTTTGGAAAAGAAATGTTACTCGCACCAGGTAAAGTTCCTGATTATGAAGGACAAGAAGTTGCCATATTAATCTTTGATGATTTTATTTCATATAAACTGGCAAAAGATAATTTGCAGTTTAATGATAAGGTAATAAAATATTCAAGTACGATTCATCCTTTAACAACAGCCTCAAAAGCACCTTATTCTACTTGGCGAATAGTAAGAGAAGAAGGACTTTTAAAAGATAAATACAGTCCTTTACAAAATGGGTTAATTTTTCCAAATCTTGAAAATAACAAACCAGTATGGCCTAAAACAGGCGATGAAAATGGTGATACTTTACAAAAAGCAATTCACTACTCAAACAAACTACACGAAGATATTAACAATGAAGATTGGCATGTAATAGATAAAACCTTTACAACTCAATCCATTGAGCCTGCTATGTTAGAAGCAGAAGCTTTTAATGGTTGGTTTGATAGAAAAACAAAAACCATGCATTTGGTTATCTGTTCACAATCTCCAGCTGATTTTTATACCCAAGCAGGAGAAATGTTAGCACACTCACCTATGGGTAAAGCTGTTAAGAATCTGGTAGTTCACTCTCCCTATCTTGGTGGTGGTTTTGGAGCAAAAGATCATACTCCTTTTCCATATTTTGGTTTGGTTACTCTACTGTATAGTAACAATCCAATTTCATTGGCAAATAATAGATTTGAACAATTTCAATCTGGAATTAAGAGACATCCTTTTGAAATGAAGAATAAATTGGCTTTTGATAAAGAAAGCAAAAAAATAAAAGGACTCATCACTGATATTGAAGTTGATGGAGGAGGAAGAGCAAACTTTTCAGGTCCCGTTACTATGGTAGGGCTTAGTGCCATGCAAAGCATCTATTATATTCCACGTAATGATTTACTGGGTAGTGTTTATCCATCAGCTATGCCAATTGCTGGTTCTATGAGAGGGTTTGGAACATTACAGACAATGGCTTCAATGGAAATGATGATGAATGAAGCAGCCTCAGACTTAAAAGTTGACCCTATTGAATTAAGACGTATTAATGTTTTTAAAGCAGGAAATAAAAATACCCAAGGTGCTATTCCTAATGGGGACTATAGATATCTAGAAATGCTTAATATGGCAGAAAAACATCCTATTTGGGAAAACAGACATTCCAAAAAACTTCAATATGAAAAAGAAAATAGTGATAAAAAGTACGGTGTTGGGTTTAGTATTGCAACAAAAGATTACGGTACAGGTGCTGCTGCTCCTTCTTCTAGTGTAGAAATCACAGAAAATGGTGAGATCATTATCAGAGTTGGTTATGTTGAAATGGGACCAGGTACTAATACTTCTCAAGGAGCATTGGTAAGTAAATACCTAGGTGGTCTGGCTGATGAGGTAATCTTAGGAGAGATGAAAGCTTTTGAGGTCATGAAACAAATAGACACAGATAGTCCTTATATGATTTCTCAAGACAAGCAAGACAAGATGTCAAAAAATCCTCAATGGACTCCTGTGGTTCATATGGCTTCAGCTGCATCTATGTCTGCGTATTTTCAAACACACACAACGGATATTTGTGCAAGATTAATTTTAAAACATGGTTTATATCCAGCAGCTGTTGAAATCTGGAAAACAAAGTACTTTAATAACGCATATGCTAAAGCTAACTTTGGTGATTATACTAGTGCTTCTTGGAAAAATGGAAAGTTATCAGCAGCTGGATTCCCTCCTATTGATTTAAAAACACTGGCTAAAAAAGCTCACGAGATGGGACTACTAACTGGTGTTATGGTTCATGCATTTAACAGATGGGCGTGGGCAAGTGCAACATTTGATATCAATGGTGTTAACGAAGATTTACTCATTGACGGTCTGGCTTTACAATATGGTAACACTGCTAAATCGAAGAAAAAGAAATCAAATGAGTTCTCACTAGTAAATAGAAAAACAGTTTCTTACCCAAAAACAGCACTCAATAACGCAATGGTAACTTACCTAGCTCCTTGTGCAACTTTAGTGGAGCTGGCAATTTCGCAAAAAAGTGGTGAAGTAGAAATCCTAAATACACATACATGGTTAGAACCAGGAACAGTGTTAGTGAAAGATCTGGTAGAAGGACAAATTGAAGGTGGTTTATCAATGGGAATTGGACATGCTTTATACGAATCTCTACCACAAGGTGAAAATGGTGCAGGAAATGGAACTTGGAACTTTAGTTCTTATCATCTACCCCTGGCTAAAGATGTAGGCGTTTGGAATATGAACTATACTTTACTTCCTCCATTATCAAAATCAGATCCTAGTAAGGGTATTGGAGAAGTGGTAATGATTCCAGTTGTTTCTTCAATCGTTGAAGCAATTCACCATGCTATTGATAAAAGATTTTATCATTTACCAGTTACAGCTGCAGATATTAAGAAGGAGATATAAAAATGAGTACTTTAAAACTAACTATAAATGGTGAAAAGAATCCTGCTGTGGATATCCCAGATGAAGTGATGATGATTGAGTATTTACATGAATACAAAAACTTAACGGGTACCAAGTTTGGCTGTGGTGAGGGTGTTTGTAATGCTTGTGTGATTATTGTAGATAATGAAGATGGAACAAAAGAGGTTAAAAAAACCTGTGTTAACTCTGCCGCATCTTTTAACAATAAAAAAATAAGAACCATAGAAGGGCATGCAAAAAAAGATAAGAATGAAAACCTTGTTAAATTAAACCCTGTACAAGAAGCATTTATTGAGCAGTTCTCATTTCAATGTGGTTGGTGTACTTCTGGTTTTGTAAATGAAGCCACTCTTTTAATGGAAAAATTAAAAACAAATCCAATCAAAAAAACCGATGTTGAAAATGTTATTGGGGATGCTTTAGGAAATCATATCTGTAGATGTACAGGATATGCTAAATATTATGAAGGTATGAAGAAATTAATACTATCAACTGATGGTTTAACCAGATAAGAAAAAAGTAGGGCATGATGAATAAAACTGACTCTTTAGTTGTTAAGACAATATCACAATGGATAACACAAGAAAAAACATTTTTCTTGTGTACTATTATATCTGCCAAGGGCGCGTCAGTACGTCCCCTTGGTTCACTCTTTGCTTATGATGGAGAGTCAAAAGTTGGGTTTATCTCAGAGGCTGGAATGGATCATGCTTTTTGTAAACATTTAGATGAAGCAAATTTCCAAGAAGATATTACGTATTTTACTTATGGAAACCAACTCATGAACAAAGACAATGATTTATGTTTACCTTGTTGTGGTACGGTTACTTTAATGATCGAAAAATTTACTCCTACACAAACAACAATTGAATTACTGAAAGAATGGAATAGTTTGGTTGAGAGAAGAGTTACTTTTACAAGAACCATTGATAAAAATACTTACACTTCAAAACTTGAAGAACCAATAAGTCCTCCAACAGTAGAAGAAAAAAAACTAACAAATATTACTGCTGAAATAAAGATTAGCTATACTCCTACTATTCAAGTTTTAATTATAGGTGCAACCCCTGTATCTAAACATCTGGCAAGATTGGCCAGTGAATTGGGCTTTATAGTCAGGCTGTGCGAGAATAGAAAACTCTTTTTAGAAATTTTAGAATATGACAATGAAAATAATAATGAAAATAACAATTTTGAATTGTCAAAAACTTCTTCAGATGTATTTGTTCAAAGTAATGTTGATAAGTACTCTTCTATAGTTTCTTTGGCACATGATCCAAGTATTGATGATGATGCGATTAACGCTGCCCTTAGCTCAGATTCTTTTTATGTGGGAGCCATTGGTTCTGCAAAAAATTGTGATAAAAGAGTTCGACGATTAAGTAAAAATGGGATAGATGAAGACCTATTATCAAAACTTCATGCTCCAATTGGAATAAGTATTAATAGTAAAACTCCTGATGAAATAGCCATCTCTATTATTGCTGAGATAATAGAGTATAAACACTATATATGAGTAAAAACATTTGTGCCTTAGTAATGGCCGCTGGATATTCTGTACGATATGGTTCTGATAAACGATTTTCAGGAGATGAACCTTTAATATTGCGAACCTTGAAACCTATTTTAAGCAGCTTTGATAGCATTTATTTGGTTCATAGAGATAATGATGAAAAGCTTATTACTTTACTTGAAAACCTACCAATACACTTTATAAAAGCTTCAAGTGATGATATTTGTTTGGGTACAAGTATTGCAGTTGGATTTGAGCATATCAAAAATAGCAATGCAGAGTTTGAATCTTGTGCAGTGTTTCTAGCAGACATGCCTTATATTAACGAAAAAACAATTACTACTCTTAAATCTCATCCTGGTAAAAATTCTATCATTCGTCCAAAATTTGGAACTTCATCTGGTCATCCTGTTATTTTTGGAAATAAGTTCTTTGAGCAACTTACAGAAGTTCAAGGACAAGAGGGTGCAAATTCTATTATCAAAAAAAATATTGACTACTTAAAAATTGTTGAGGTTCAAGATTTTGGAGTCATTCAAGATATTGATTATCCCTCGTAATTTAAAACATTTAATAAACTATATCAAGGTTAAACTCACCAATCCCAATACCACTAAAAGAACACCAACTATTCCTATACTTGTAGGAATCAAAGCTCCAAATATTATAATCTCAACTATTAAAGTAAATAATACCTCCCCTGATTGAGTAGCATCTGTTAGAGCTATAGTTGTAGGACTATTTGCTTTTGATCTGGCATATAAAAACAAAGAAGTTGCAGTGATTCCTGAAAAAATGGCTACAAATATCATGCAAATATATTGATTGTAAGAAGGAACTCCTACTTCAAAGAATATGGATAATACTAGCCAAAAAGGTAAACTTCCCAGAGAGAGTAAAAAGACCTTAGAAAAGATATTTTTTAATATATCTTTTCTAATATTGGGCAAAGACTTTCTTCCATTTTTAACTTCCCAAACCAATTGATTTCCTATTGGATAGGCAAAACTTGCAATGATGATTAATCCAACGGAGAAAATCTGACTTTTGATATCTTCTATTGTGATAAAAGAATAATTGATGAGACAAATACCCATAAACATCACTACCATCAAAGCCCAAGTTAACTTAGAAATATTTTGTCCAAAAAAGCTCAAGATAAACAAAGAAGCGATAATAGTAAACTGCCAAGTAGTTGCAACCACCCAAGCAGGAGAGCTGTCTGCCACATAACAAATACTGGCATAAAATATCCCAAAGCCAATGGAGCCAGCGATACACCAAAATAAAAAATGTTCAAAAAACTCTAAGACCAATATCTTAAGATACTCAAAACCCTTGAATACAATAAATCCAAAAGTAAGAAAGACCAACATATAGATATAACGTAAGGTTGCAGACCAAAACCAATGTCCTCCATCCATTGCTATGTATCTGTTAATGAGAAAGGTTGAGCTAAAAAATAAGGCGGCTAATAGTCCTATAAATATAATTTGTACAGTGTTCTTTTTCATGGGAATCTTTTTTTATGCAATAGTAGCTAGATTGAATAATTTACAATAGTAATATATTGAGGTATGAATAATATTTATAGGACAATATATTACTATTTGAAAAATGATTTATAGTGTATAATAGTATTGAAAGAAAATAATATGCATAATTTAAAAGAACATCTATCTTATATCAATAATAAATTTGAAAATATAAACCTTAATAAGCACTTCCATGATGAGTACTCTTTTTCTTTGATTTATGATGGAAACCATTCCTATGAAAATGAAAAAGAAAAATTCACCTTTGGCTCAGGTATGATACAAGTGGTAAATCCCTATGAGCTGCACTCCACAAAAAACAGTAGTTGGTCATACTTAAATATCATGCCAAGTACTGAACTCATCAATGATATAGC
>Ga0209081_1001765_pt1 | contig 12834 bp, 11 predicted proteins | sample GOMGulsemesocosm_4_FD_184636 | JGI IMG/M metagenome (GOLD analysis project Ga0209081, IMG submission 184636) | Methane-oxidizing microbial communities from mesocosms in the Gulf of Mexico - GOM15B Gulf of Mexico (SPAdes) (version 2) | ecosystem: Environmental > Aquatic > Marine > Cold seeps... | reverse complement strand
AATATTGACCAAGAAGAATCAAAATCTGGCTTGAATATCGATAATCTTGACGCCATTATAGAACCTATCTTATCGATGAACCGCTTAAGACTAAGAGGGTTAATGGCCATTCCTAAAGTACAAACATCTTTCGAACAACAGCGGGAGCCTTTTAAACGCCTTGCTGAACTTAAAGATAAACTAAATAATACCTTTAACATTCAGCTCGATACTTTATCAATCGGTATGAGTGCTGATTTGGAAGCCGCTATTTGTGAAGGCTCTACTATGGTGCGGATTGGAACAGCAATTTTTGGCTCACGGAAAAAAACCAGCTAAGTTATTACTGTCTGGCTTAAAATATACTTATTCAACTATTGGAAAAAATAATGGATCATCAACGTATTGGTTTTATTGGCGGCGGTAATATGGCAAGCAGCCTAATTGGCGGATTAATTAACAACAACTACCCTAGCCATAAAATTACTGTGTCTGATTTAAGTGACGAAAAGTTAAATGAACTTAGCAGTAGATTTACAGTCAATACCGAAAAAAATAGCGCGGCTCTTGCTAAAACTGTTGATATTCTTGTTCTAGCTGTTAAACCACAACATATGCAAGCTGTTGCTGAACAGATAGCAGAAGCGGTGCAAGAGTCTCAACCATTAGTTGTATCTATCGCTGCAGGTATTCGTGAAGCTAGCCTTGAAGGGTGGCTTGGCGGCTCCGTCGCTATTGTTCGCTGCATGCCCAACACACCTGCCTTAGTAAAAACCGGCGCAACTGGCTTACATGCTAATGCGCATGTGGATGAAAACCAAAGAAATAATACCGAGTCCTTATTGCGCGCTGTTGGTATTACCGTTTGGGTTGATGATGAAAAAGAACTTGATACAGTAACCGCCCTATCTGGTAGTGGCCCAGCTTACTTTTTCTTAGTAATGGAAGCACTTGAGAAAGCCGCTATTGATGCTGGTTTAAGCCAAAAAACAGCCCAATTACTTACTCAAGAAACCGCGCTTGGTGCTGCAAAAATGGCATTAGCATCAAGTGAATCTGCCGCCACTTTACGTCAGCATGTTACCTCACCCGGCGGCACGACCGAGGCTGCTCTTGCAGTTATGGAAGAACAAGGGCTTAGAGACATTTTTGAGAATGCTATTAAAGCAGCTAAATTACGCTCAGAAGAACTATCTAATGAGCTAGGAGGATCGTAATGCCTGCTGATTATCTAGCAAACCCACTTGTTTTTCTGACGACCACCATTATTGGTGTATACGTTTTTATTTTAATTACCCGTGTTTTATTGCAATTTTCAAGTGCTGATTCACGTAATCCAATATCACTTTTCATTATTAAGGCGACACGCATACCTGTAAACATCCTTAGCTCGGTACTGCCAACGGTTAAGAATATAAATTTATCTGCAATAGCGACGGCGTTTATACTGCAAATTGTTATTGGCTATATTTTATTTTCACAACATGGCGCTGCCTTTAACAGTATTTTCTTTTGGGCTCTAGCTGAACTTTTAATCAGCTTTATCAATATCATCACTTACAGTATTTTTATTACTATCATCCTAAGTTGGATTAACCCTGGGAGCTATAATCCTGCTGTTAGTTTGCTCTATAAAATTACCGAGCCTATCATTAAGCCATTTAGTAAAATTATCCCTCCTATGGGCGGGATTGATCTTAGCCCAATGGCTGCATTACTTGCTTTACAAGTATTAAAAATGCTTCTTATCCCACCTTTGCACGCTTTAATGTAACCTTGTGCCAGAGGATCATTATCATTGGCTTGAAGGCACCTTAATATTCAATATTTACCTACAACCTCGGGCCAGCCGAAACGCTATTATTGGCTTACATAATAGTGCCGTGAAAATCAGCTTAACCTCCCCTCCTATTGAAGGGGCCGCCAACAAACAGCTTATCCAGTTTCTCGCAAAACAGTTTCAGGTTAAAAAAACAGATATCTCTTTGCTTTCAGGCAAACACAGTCGCCACAAACGTATCAGTGTGAGCAATCCATCACATTTTCTCGGTTTTTTTCCAAAATAGTCAACTATACTTCAGCCTCAGGGAGTTGGACCTGTACGCCACTATTCATAGATTTCACTAGGAACAGCCTTAATGGCCACGACACTTAAACAGCAATTAGATACGTTTGACGCATGGAAACATGAAGCTTGCAATATTATTGACAGCTATCAAAATTGGTTAGATGAAAATCAGCTCAGTAATACAGAGCTAGAATTCCTACTTATAAAAAATAAAAAATTAGTTGAAAAGAATAACCTGACCGTTGCCTTTGCCGCCGAATTTTCTCGAGGCAAGACTGAGTTAATTAATGCCCTTTTCTTCTCTAATTTAGGGCTACGGGTTTTACCTTCTAGCCCCGGCCGGACCACTATGTGTCCCACTGAAATTTTTCATGATCCTCATGAGCCCCCTTATCTACGCTTACTTGATATCAATACGCGTTTATCCGGCCAACATTTAGCAGATTACAAAAATGATCCACGGCAATGGAGTCAAATTGATTTAGACCCTAATTCCCCTGAAGCAATGCGTAATGCTTTTCAAGCATTACTCGAAACCAAGCTTGTTACTGCTGACGAAGCTATTGAACTTGGTTTTCTTGATAATACTGACTCAATCAACAACGACCAAGTTGAAATACCTCGCTGGCGACATGCCTTAATTAGTTTTCCTCACCCTTTATTAAAAAAAGGACTGACCATTCTAGACACACCGGGCTTAAACGCCCTTGGTAGCGAGCCAGAGCTAACACTCAATATGCTGCCAAATGTCCAAGCAATGATCTTTATTTTAGCTGCAGACACAGGTGTCACCAAAAGTGACATGGATATGTGGCAAAAGCATATTAATAGTTACCACAATAAACACCCAAGTAGCTTAGCTGTTGTATTAAATAAAATTGATGGCCTAACGGATGACTTGATGAGTGATGATGAAATTCATTTACTCATCAATAAGCAGGTTAAAGAAACGGCCAAGTTACTCGAATTAGATGAACGGCTCATTTTTCCTCTTTCTGCCAAACAAGCGCTTATTGGTAAAATAAAAAAAGACTCTGCTACGGTTGATAAGAGCAAAATAAATTCATTAGAACGGTTTTTAACCGAGCACATTGTAGGTTCACAAAAAGAAATTCTTCAAACGTCGGTTATTAGTGATTTATCTGACACCATGAGCGTATCTAGCAATCTATTAAATACTCGCCTCAACAGTACCAAAAAACATTTGGAAGAACTCGATAATATTTTCCATAAAAGTGAGCAAACGACAACTGAGTTGATTTTAGAGTCTCGTAAAAATCAGAGTATTTATAATAAAAATCTGGCCTACCTTAAAACAAGCCGCCATGTTTTCATGGCCCAGCTATCTGAGCTAGAGCAAGTCATCAGCCCATCACGCGCAAAAGTCATTATTAATGATGGTGCAGAAAACATACGTCAACGATGGACAAGTGCTGGCATTCGGCAGAGCATGCAAGACACCTTTGATGATCTAAATACCATGTTAAATGAAACACTTAATGCAACCAGTGCAAGCATTAAATTACTAAATTCAATTTATAAAAAATTTAAAGATGAACATGGCCTGACTTGCCAACAGCCTAAATCTTTTGATATCAGCATTTATCAGCAACAGCTAGAGCAATTATTAGCAGAAGGGATAGAGTTTAGTAACAGTCCTTCTGCTACTCTGACTGCGCAGAATACATTAGCAAAACGTTTTGTAGATACTATTGGGGAAAATGCCGCCCATATTTTTGACGTCGCAATTGGCGATATAAGGCTCTGGAAAGCCTCTGCTTTATCACCTTTAATAACAGATGTTAAAGAACAAAAAAAACAGGTGGAGAAACGCTTAGATAGCCTAAAGAGTGTTGCTAGTGGAAAAGAAACGCTTGAAAATAAAATTGCTGAAAATAAATTACGCCTTTCCGCAACAACTGATCAGCTTGAGAAAATAAAATCCCTTATGGCTAGATTAGACTCAAGCGATTCAACACCATCCTCCTCATACGAAGAGCAAGCAACGGTTCAATCTTTCTGAAAAACCAAGTCCCAAACTCCATGCCCTAATCGCTGACCACGCTTTTCAAATTTTGTGAGTGGCCGAGATTGAGGCCTTGGTATATAGTCTTCTTCAGCAGTATTGCTGAGTGCTGGATGATCATTAAGGACCTCCAGCATATGTTCTGCATAATTCTCCCAATCCGTTGCCGCATGAAAACAACCTCCTTTTGCTAACTTCTGGTTGAGTGTATCCAAAAAGCTTTTTTGAACAATACGGCGCTTATGGTGACGCTTTTTATGCCAAGGGTCGGGGAAAAATAACTGTACGCGATCAAGACTCTCATCGGCAATCGCTAACTTTAATACCTCAATTGCATCGCAATCAAATAGACGAATGTTCTGTATATTGTTTTCAAGTATTAACCGTAATAAATGCCCCACGCCCGGCGTATGTACTTCAATACCTATAAAGTTTCTATCTGGGCTTTCTAGAGCCATTTCAGCTAAGCTAGCACCATTCCCGAAGCCAATTTCTAAGGTAACTGGATTGTTATTTCCAAATACTTGCTGCATATCTAAGCGGCTTGCCTTATCTAACCCGAACAATGGCCAGCCTGTTTTGATTGCTTGCTCTTGGCCCGCTGTTAAACGCCCTTCTCGGCTAACAAAACTACGAATTTGGCGGCGAAAGCCCTGCTTAACATTTTCCATCTAAGTTAAATACCACTCACTTTAGGGTGCTTCTAAAAATAGTGATTTTTTTGTGAGAGCAAGGAAGCCACGCACGGAAAACCGCAGTGTATATGACATACATGAGGATTTGAGTACGAAGATGACGCCGCTATCGCGAAAAAAGTGCATTTTTAGAGGCGCCCTTAGATTAAACCATCAATAGGAGACGATGCTGAAGCAAAACGTTTCCGTTGCATACGCCCAGCAAGGCTGGCTTCACGGCCTGCTTGTACTGCTTTTTTCATAGCAGATGCCATTAATACTGGGTTTTTAGCATGCGCAATCGCGGTATTCATCAAGATGCCATCACAACCTAATTCCATACCAATCGCCGCATCCGAGGCCGTACCAACACCCGCATCAACAATAATTGGAACATTAGCATTTTCAATAATTGTTAAAATATTATAGGGGTTTTGAATCCCTAAACCTGAACCAATAGGCGCGGCTAATGGCATCACTGCAACACAGCCCATATCTTCTAAGCGCTTTGCTATCAATGGATCATCATTAGTGTAAACCATCACCTCAAAACCATCTTTTACTAAGATTTCTGTTGCTTCTAGGGTTGCGGTAATATCAGGGAAAAGTGTTTTTGTATCACCCAGTACTTCAAGTTTTACAAGATTATGGCCACCTAAGAGCTCTCGCGCTAGGCGACATGTTCTCACCGCATCTTCAGTAGTGAAACAACCCGCTGTGTTTGGCAGAATTGTATATTTATCAGGTGAAATTACTTCTAATAAGTTTGGCTCATCGGCATTTTGACCAATATTAGTACGGCGAATGGCAACGGTTACAATTTCTGCGCCACTTTCTTCTATGGCTGCCTTTGTTTCTTGCAGATCTTTATATTTACCAGTACCAACTAATAAACGCGAGTTATAGCTTTTTCCTGCTATCACTAATTCATCTGGCTGGCCGCCACCTATTGCTTGAACAATTTCCACAATATCACCCTCTGTTAATCTAATCGTACTGTATTCAGTTGCCGGCTTAATTTCTTTATTTAGCTCAACGGCTATACGTTTACCTTCTAAACCTTGCTCATTAACCACTTTCTGCAAAGTAGTGTCACTATCACATTGATATGGCTTACCATTCAGCTGTATTTTCATATGTCTAAAAGCTATTATTTATTCGTTTGAAGCATCAACAAGGTTACTACGGCGAATCCGCACAGCTGCTGCCAGTTCTTCTAGTAACTCAACACTGCTATCCCAATCAATGCAGGCATCGGTAATACTCTGACCATAAACTAATTCTTGCCCTTCAACCTGATCTTGACGACCAGCAACAAGATTACTTTCGATCATCACACCGCTAATCCGCATATCACCATTAGCCATTTGGCCTGCCACATCTTTACCGACAATCATTTGGCGTTCATGCTGCTTGCTGCTATTTGCATGGCTAAAATCAATCATTAAATGTGTATTAACACCTGCTTTAGCTAATGCCGTACCTGCTTCATCAACACTTTCTGCATCAAAATTAGTTGTTTTACCGCCGCGCAAAATTAAATGGCAGTCTTCATTTCCTGCTGTTTTAAAAATCGCTGAACGGCCTTCTTTAGTTACCGATAAAAAATGGTGTGGGCGACAAGCCGCACCAATCGCATCAATTGCCACTTTTACCGTACCATCAGTGCCATTTTTAAAACCAACGGGGCATGATAAACCAGATGAAAGTTCTCTATGAGTTTGGCTTTCTGTTGTTCTTGCACCAATCGCACCCCATGCAATAAGGTCTGCTACATATTGTGGTGTAATCAAATCAAGATATTCGGTTGCTGCCGGTACACCTTGGCTATTAAGCGTTAGCAGTAAATCACGAGCAACATTCAAGCCTTTATTGATATCAAAACTTTCATCAAGATCAGGGTCATTTATTAAGCCTTTCCAACCAACAGTGGTTCGAGGCTTTTCAAAGTAAACTCGCATAACGATAATTAAGTCATCAGCTAAGCTTTCAATATACGGTTTTAAACGCTCCGCATATTCTAAAGCCGCTTTAGGATCGTGCACAGAACATGGCCCAATAACGACTAATAAGCGATCATCTTCGCCATGTAAGACATTATGAATAGCCTGCCTAGCATTTGCTGTTGTTGATGCTGCACTTTCAGAAAGAGGTAATTGCTCATGCAATTTTTCTGGTGAAATAACCTCACGCATATCTAAAATTCGTAAGTCGTCCGTTTTAACTGTACTCATAACTAGCCTTGTCTTAATAATGCCAAAACTATTGGCAATACTTTAATGTTTAAAAGGTTGTAGATAATACCTTTAATGACCTAGTTTTTCTATTATTCTTCTAATCTATATGCTGTTAACACTGATGTTTTTATTCATACCGGTCTTTAATTCCTAATATTACTACTTACAAAAATTACCCGTATCTTGATGTATTCATATTATTAATATAGTCTCACTAAAGCTTTCAAATTAATCGCCAACCTCCTTCACAATTACTGGAAATTCCTCATGGGTAAACTGTTAAAAATTCTAGCTGGCTTCATTTTAGTTATTATCGTGATAGCCATTGCAGCACCATTAATTATTGACCCAAATGATTATCGCGACCAAATTCAGACCACCGTTAAGGAAAAAACAGGTCGAGACTTGAAGATTAACGGTGACTTATCATTATCCGTTTTCCCATGGATTGGTGTTGCTATCAACGATGTTTCACTCAGTAATGCAAAAGGTTTTAAAGCCGATTATTTTGCTAAAATTGAAAACGCCAAGGTACAAGTTAAATTATTACCCTTAATCAGCAAAAAAGTAGAAGTGAGCACCATCGTTCTTAATGGTATGCAGCTTAACTTAGCAAAAAACAAACAGGGCATTACTAACTGGGATGATTTATCTCAAGCTAAGCAATCTGAACAAAATACAACACCTGATAAATCAGAATCTAGCAGCTCTACCGGCCTAGCAGCCCTTGCAATTGGTGGCGTACAAATCAATAACGCTAATATTCATTGGGATGATGCTAGTTCTGGTGAAACCCAGACTATTTCTAATTTTAATTTAACTACCGATGCTCTATCTTTAGGTTCACCAATGGGAGTAGAGCTTGGCTTTACACTTAAAAGCAATAAACCTGTGATGGAAACCAAATTAGAACTAAAGGGTGATTTGGTCATTAACAATAAGCTAAATAAATTCGAGTTCCAAAATATGGCACTGTTAGTTGATAGCTCAGGCGACCCGATTCCAAATGGTAAAATTAGTGTCAATATCAACAGCAACATAATTGCAGACCTTGCCAATTCCGGTAGCCTAAGCTTAAAACCATTAACGATCAGCTTTAACGAAACAACCATTAAGGGCTCTGCACTTGTAAAGAATTTCGCAAAACCTGCCATCAACTTTGATTTAGCCGCCGATACTATCAATATTGACCAATATCTTAGCCAAACTGATGATGGGGCAAACACAAGCCAGAAAAAACCCGTAGCCGCCACTCCTGCTGCTGCCGCATTAATTCCAGTTGAAACGCTACGCCCTCTCGATATTGATGGCTTAATAAAAATTGAATCCGCTATTGTTAGCGGTTTAAAAGCAGATGGCGTTAGCTTAAAAATTGATGCTAAAAATGGGATTCTAAAAACCCAACAAGAAGTTAAGACTTTTTATAATGGTAGTTATCTAGGTAAAACAACTATTGATTCTCGCCATAGCACGCCTAAAATCACGCTTCAAGAACAAGCTAAGGATATTAATATAGAGGCTTTGTTAGTAGATCTTAGCGGCCAATCGAGCCTTTCAGGCACTGCTAATATTAAGGCGAATTTGACTACTCAGGGCAATACTATCGCCGCCTTCAAATCTACGTTAAATGGTACCAGTAACTTTAGCTTTAAAGATGGTGCTATAACCGGTGTTGATGTTGGTGCACTAATGAAACAAGCTGAAGCGGTGTTAAAGGGCGACCTATCCGCCCTTGCCGAGAAAGGCACTGGCAAAACACCTTTTACTGATATATCTGGTTCCGCAAAAATAACTCGTGGCCTTGTTAACAATAATGATCTTATTATTGCCACACCGTTAGTTAATATTACCGGTAAGGGCACTGCAAATCTTGTTAATGAAAAAATTGACTACCGCTTAGCCATGCAACGCACTAAAGCACAATCAGACGCTGAAAAAGCAGATGTAAAAGACATTAAAAACACAGCTATTCCTGTTGATATTAGCGGCACATTTACCAAGCCTTCGTTCAAACTTGATATCGAATCTATCGTATTAAGTTCTCAAAAAGAGAAGATTGAAGAGAAAAAACAAGAACTTAAAAATAAGCTGCAAGATAAAATTGGCGACAAGTTAGGTGATAAATTTAAAAGCTTCTTTTAAAGCACCTTGCTAATGAACTCACACATAAAGCCTGATTTTTTTCAGGCTTTTATTTTGCAATGGTTTGATCTACATGGCCGAAAAGACCTGCCTTGGCAACTTGCCTCAACACCCTATCATGTTTGGGTGTCTGAGATAATGCTGCAACAAACTCAGGTAACAACTGTTATCCCTTACTTTGCTCGTTTTATTGAGCAGTTCCCAAACTTAGACAGCTTGGCAAAAGCCAAGCAAGACGATGTTTTACATTACTGGTCTGGGCTTGGTTATTATGCTCGTGCAAGGAACCTACACAAAACAGCCCAAATTATCACAACAGAGCTAAATAGTACCTTCCCAAGTACTGTTGAAGAATTGCAAAACTTACCCGGCATTGGCCGTTCAACCGCTGGTGCAATCGCCAGCCTCGCCTTAGGACAACATGCCGCTATTTTAGATGGCAATGTAAAGCGCGTGTTGTGTCGTTTTTTTGCCATTGAGGGCTGGCCTGGTAAAGCAGATGTACAAAAAAAGCTATGGATGCTAACCGAGCTACTTACACCCAACAAAAGAACGGCCAATTTTAATCAAGCCATGATGGATATGGGCGCAACCATTTGTACCCGCTCAAAACCCTCATGTACGCAATGCCCAATAAAAATGGACTGCCTCGCACTTAAAAAAGATATCGTCTCAACCCTACCAACATCAAAGAAAAAAGCCAAATTACCCGTCAGACAGCAATATTGGTTAGCGTTAAAACAGCCCAAAGGCATCTACTTACAACAAAATGCACCCGCAGGGCTCTGGGGCGGCTTATGGACGCTACCACAATTTGAGTCACTGCAAGCACTAGAACAATACTGTCAGAGCATGGGCATAAGCACGAAAGCGGCAAAGACTCTTCCCTCAAAACGCCATACTTTTTCCCACTTTCACTTGGATTACACAACCATCATCCACCATTTAGCTAGCGACCCCACTCCTGAAGAACTAACCGAGTCTAAAAAATCCTGCTGGTACAAAGTAAACAAGCATGTAAAAATAGGCCTACCTACACCGGTCAGCCGGTTAATTAATGAACTCCAACAATAAAAAATAATTATGTATTGTCAAAAACTTAAATCCGAAGGCGAAGCCCTTGCAAAAGCACCTTACCCAGGTGAACTAGGTAAACGAATTTTAGAAAACATTTCAGTTCAAGGATGGCAAATGTGGATATCTCAACAAACCATGCTAATTAATGAAAATAAACTAACCCCTTTTGAGCCTGAAGCAAAAGCTTTCTTAAAGGCCGAAATGGAAACGTTTTTATTCTCAGAAGACAAATAAATCCAGCTAACTTTAAGATATTTACTGATTCGTCCTTGACTAAATGTCCATTGCTTAGTTTAATACGCGTCCGCACTTGTTGCCCAGATAGCTCAGTCGGTAGAGCAGAGGATTGAAAATCCTCGTGTCGGCAGTTCGATTCTGTCTCTGGGCACCACTAGCACAAAGCCTTAGCATTTTATGATGCTAGGGCTTTTTTAATGGAATCCTCTTTCTGTCATTTTAAAGGCAATGTTCCGCTGCCGTAGACATGCTTTACAAGAACCGAAACATCAAAAATACCTGTTTGCTATACATATATCATTTCACATGTATAGGTATCCCTGTTTTCTATACATGTAATACCAATGGCGTATGAATAAACTAAATCTCTCTAACAATACTATCTCTTCAAAATATTCATCAAATATTGCTATCACTCAGCCGTTAAGTTAGCGTAGCTAAGAATCAATCTTATTCAAGGCGCTGTCAAAATGAAAATCAACACAATTATTGCTCTTATTTCGCTATTAACTGTTTCACTAGCTGCGCAGGCTAACTACCAACTCGATAATGATGCCTCATCAATTAATTTCATCTCAATTAAAAAGGCTGCTATCGCTGAAGTTCATACCTTCAAAAGAATAACGGGCAGTATTAACTCAACAGGTTTTGCGCGATTAACGGTTGATTTAAGCAGCGTAGAAACAAATATTCCTATCCGCAATCAACGTATGCAAGCAATGCTGTTTGAAACAGGTGCTTTCCCTAACGCCTCTGTAACGGCTCAACTGAACAGTGAGCAACTAAACACTATAAAAACTGGTGAAGAACAACAACTAACCATTGAATTCAAGTTTGAGTTACATGGCTCTACTAAGCTTATTGATGCTAACGTTCGTGTGGTAGGTTTAAAGAATGGCGCTCTATTAGTCAGCTCTGTAACACCCATTATTTTAAATGCTGCCGACTTTACTTTAACGGATGGCATTCAAAAATTAATGACTGTCGCTTCATTGCCATCTATCGCCTCTGCTGTGCCAGTTACTTTTAGCTTAATATTTAAGCCAATTCAGTAGAGTTGCTCGCGGTACAATGAGCGGTTACTTATCTCTGTTGCCGCTCAATATTTATGCCAAACCTTCCTCGTATTAAACAACTTAGCGCTTTAATACCCACTTGTTTAAGCAAAGATCAGTTCTCTTTTAAAAGCCAATTAAAACGTTTGGCTAGCCAACAGCCTATAGCTGAACAAAAGTTAATTACCTTACAGCAAAAAATCGCGCGCTCAGCAGAACAAGTTAAACAACGCCAAGCCACCTGCCCAAGCATTACTTACCCAGATTTACCCATTTCTGCAAAAAGAGATGAAATAGCGGCATTAATTAAGCAACACCAAGTGATTATTTTATGTGGTGAAACCGGCTCAGGTAAAACCACCCAATTACCCAAAATTTGCTTAGAGCTCGGCCGTGGCTTTCATGGCCAAATTGGCCACACCCAGCCACGACGTCTTGCTGCCATTACAGTGGCACAGCGTATCGCAGATGAATTAAAAACACCGTTAGGGAAAAGTGTTGGTTATAAAATTCGTTTTCAAGCAAAGGAAGAAAACAATACCTTAGTTAAGCTGATGACCGATGGTATTTTGTTAGCAGAAATTAAATCTGATCCTTTTTTAAGCCGTTACGACACGCTAATTATTGATGAAGCGCATGAGCGTAGTCTGAACATAGATTTTTTATTGGGCTATATGAAATGGCTATTACCTAGGCGACCTGATTTAAAGTTGATTATCACCTCTGCCACCATTGACCCTAAACGCTTTTCTGAACATTTTGATGGTTCACCTGTCATTAACGTCTCGGGCAGAACCTTCCCTGTAGAAATGCGCTACCAAGCGCTAGATGAATCAAGTAGCAATCAAGATATGCCGCAAGCCATTGTTAGCGCTGCTAAACAACTGTATCAAGAGCGTGCCGGTGATATTCTGATTTTTTTAAGTGGTGAACGTGAAATTCGCGAAGCGACTGAGGCACTGCAAAAAAGCCAGCTAACGGGCTGTGAAATTCTACCCTTATTTTCACGTTTAAGTGCCAAAGAACAAGCGGTCATTTTCAAACCACATAAAAAAACACGTATTGTGCTAGCAACCAATGTTGCCGAAACCTCATTAACCGTTCCCGGCATTCGCTGCGTGATTGATACCGGGCTGGCAAGGATCAGCCGTTATAGCCACCGCAGTAAATTACAGCGTTTACCAATCGAGGCTATTTCCCAAGCCAGCGCCAAGCAGCGTAGCGGCCGTTGCGGCCGTGAAGCACCAGGCATTTGTATTCGGCTTTATTCAGAAGAGGATTTTAAGCAACGTACTGAGTTTACCGAACCTGAAATATTAAGAACCAATCTTGCGGCGGT
>Ga0209081_1001762_pt1 | contig 12839 bp, 12 predicted proteins | sample GOMGulsemesocosm_4_FD_184636 | JGI IMG/M metagenome (GOLD analysis project Ga0209081, IMG submission 184636) | Methane-oxidizing microbial communities from mesocosms in the Gulf of Mexico - GOM15B Gulf of Mexico (SPAdes) (version 2) | ecosystem: Environmental > Aquatic > Marine > Cold seeps... | reverse complement strand
TGATGGTAGCGTGGTAATATACGCAGGCAAAACACGGCTAATTTAAAGACAGTAAGTGGGATACGAATAAAGCGGGCGCGTTTGCCAAGAGCAATAAAAATGCGCTCGATCATGTTTCGATAAGTGAGGGTTTCCGCGCCCGAGATATTATAGATACGATTAGCTATACTCTTTTTGTTAATTGCCTCAATGCACGCATTAGCAACATCTTCAGCATGTACCGGCATGCGCAAGCCTGTTGCAGAGCCAAGTAAAGGAAAAAAACTAAAGCGTTGAATAAATCGAGTTATTTCAGCAATGTTTTTGTCTTCTCCAAAACCATAAATTAATGTCGGGCGTAATATCAGCCACTCAATGTCTTGTTTTTCTGCCCACCGTTGTAATTGTTGCTCGCCTAGTTGTAAGCGTTTAGCGGTTACAATTTCCAAAGGTTCAGAAGAGTCTTGTTTGCTTATTGCGCTCGTTGAGGATAAGGCAAGCACTCGTTTAGCGCCGCAGCTTGCAAGCAGCGGCAAATAATCAGCTAAGACCCAAATAGGTGCGACACAAATCCAGTGAGTAATTGATAGTTGTTTGGTTTGATTTAATTCTGGATTTATTCTTATCCATTCAATATTTTCATCAATGGATTCTTCTGTAGAACGAGAAAAAGCATAAACTTGGTTATTGGATTTTGCTAACTGAGCTAATACGCAGTGACCAACCAAACTACTTGCACCTAAGACGCCAATGTTTGCCATTATTTTAATGAAGCTTTTAAATTATTGAGTAAGCGTTGCCCAGAGAAATAGCCGGCAACTAATAAAAAACGCAAGCCAACACCGATAACAACTAAAGCCATTAATGGGCCTGGGTATTGTTGCTGGAAAAATTTATGATAAAAACGAATCATGCCTTTATGCTTATGCCATTCGACAAAAATTTTCCGTGATTTACTGCAAGCGCCTAAGGCATGCGTAATTTTTGCATCAGGGACAAATAGAATTTTCCAGCCTTTTTGCCGAAAGCGCATGCACCAATCTAAATCTTCGCAGTGCAAAAAATAGGCTTCATCCCACAATCCTACTTCGTTAATGGCTTCACGCTTAACTAGCATACACGCTCCAGAAATAGCTTCTACTTCTATGGGGTGGCTAGGTAAAGCTTGTTTATGTAAATGGAAATCAAAAAACAATTTTGGCCAGTATTTAGCTAAATGATGTAAGCCAAAAGCTCGTACAAAAGAGCGCCACGGGGTTGGAATGGCGCGTCGACCGCCTTGCTGTTCTGTGCCGTCAGGGTTAGTTAATAGGCCACCGACCATGCCGAAGGTTGGGCTTGATTGCAATACATTGATGAGTGTTGCAATGGCATTTTCATCTAAGTGGCAATCGGGGTTTAAAAATAAGGTGAAATCACTTTTTGCGCGAGAATAACCGATATTACAGCCAGCTGCGAAGCCGAGATTTTTATCATTAGCGAGTATTGTAATGCGCTCAGATTTTATTGAGCGCAGATGGGTGAGGCTATCATCTGTTGAGTCATTATCAACAACAATGATATGTGTCACATTGGCAGTCAAAGCGGAAAGAACACAGTCAGCTAATAGCTTTCCCGCATTGTAATTAACAATGACTACGTCACAATTAAGATAAGGTTCTGATAGCATTAAATAATTTCTGTCGCTGCTATTAGTTCAAGCCAGAGGCTTTTTCCTAAAGATAGTGGTGATGATGGATGTGCTGCGTGCGGGTTCACGCAAAGACTTCCGCTTTATTTAACAAAGCTCCTTGCAGGTCTTTTCCAGAAAGCTGCGGCTCTTGATCAATTGGCCAAACTATACCAATAGCGGGATCATTCCATGCAACGCAGCGCTCAAATTCTGGTGCATAGTAATCGGTGGTTTTATACAGAAAATCCGCAGTATCACTTAATACCACAAAACCATGTGCAAAACCGGCAGGCACCCAAAGTTGACGGTGATTTTCTGCGTTTAGCTCGATTCCTGCCCACTGACCAAACGTCGGTGATGATTTACGAATATCTACAGCAACATCAAATACCGCGCCACTCGTTACGCGTACTAATTTACCTTGGGGTTGTTGGATTTGATAATGCAGGCCACGTAATACGCCTTTAGCTGAGCGGCTGTGATTATCCTGTACAAATTGTATATTTTGCCCTGTGGCTTTATTAAAGGCTTGTTGATTAAAGCTTTCAAAAAAAAAGCCTCGGCTATCACCAAAGACTTTAGGTTCAATAATCAAAACATCAGGAATATTTGTTGGTGTTACTTTCATAGCGTATTTTCTTCTTTTAGTAATTTAAGCAAATACTGACCGTAGCCATTTTTTGCTAAGGGCTGTGCTAATTCGGCTAATTTTTCTGCAGAAATCAACCCGTTGCGGAAGGCAATTTCTTCGGGACAAGCAACCTTCAAGCCTTGACGGTGCTCAATGGTTTCAATGAAAGCGCTGGCTTCATTTAGGCTTTCATGCGTTCCGGTATCTAGCCATGCATAACCGCGTCCCATTTTCTCTACGCTTAGTTGTTTCTGCTCTAGGTAGATTTTATTGATGTCGGTAATTTCTAATTCACCGCGTGCTGAAGGTTTGAGTGTTTTGGCCATATCGACCACTTGATTGTCGTAAAAATACAGGCCGGTAATAGCGTAGTTACTTTTAGGAGCGCTTGGTTTTTCTTCTATTGACGTTACGTTGCCTTGTTTATCAAAACCGACTACGCCGTAGCGCTCAGGATCATGAACGTGATAAGCAAAAACGGTGGCACCTTCAGTTTGTTTCGAGGCATGGGTTAGTGATGATTGCAGGTCGTGCCCATAAAAAATATTATCACCTAAGACCAGTGCAGTAGGCGAGTTGCCAATAAAATCTTCACCTATAGTGAATGCTTGTGCCAAGCCATCTGGATTGGGCTGTACAGCATATTGCAGATTAATCCCCCAATCACTGCCATCGCCGAGTAATTGCTGAAAGCGTGGTGTGTCTTGTGGAGTGCTGATAATCAAAATATCTGTTATGCCGGCTAGCATTAAGGTGCTAAGCGGATAATAGATCATTGGCTTATCATAAACAGGCAGTAATTGTTTCGAGACTACTTTGGTGACTGGGTATAAGCGCGTGCCTGAGCCGCCTGCAAGGATAATACCTTTTCGTTTAGTCATGATTATTTCTCTATGAATTCGGCGAGCATTCGGGCTACGCCAGTTTGCCAGATTGGCAATGTTAGATCAAAGCTGGTTTGTAATTTATGCGTATTTAGACGTGAATTTTTGGGTCTTTGTGCTGGGGTAGGGAAGGCGCTTGTGGGGACGGGGGCAATTGATTCGGTTGTTGTTTTTAGTTTAAGACCCAATTGTTGCGCATAGTCTATGACATAGCTGGCATAGCCATGCCATGAGGTCTCACCTGAAGCCACTAGGTGATAAAGCCCGCTTATTTTAGGTTGGAATTGCGCCGTGCGTATGGCATGTGCTGTGACATCGGCTAATAAATCGGCTCCTGTTGGTGCGCCAATTTGGTCATTAATGACGGTCAAGCTATCGCGCTCTTGCGCAAGGCGTAGCATGGTTTTAGCGAAATTATTGCCGCGAGCGCCATAAACCCAGCTAGTACGAAAAATAAGGTGCTTGCAGCCTGAAGTTTGAATGGCTTGTTCGCCGGCTAGTTTAGTAGCGCCATATACCCCTAGCGGTGCAGTAGTATCAGTTTCAATCCATGGCGTATTGCCGCTGCCATCAAAGACATAATCAGTAGAATAATGGATGAGCCAAGCATTTAGTATTTTTGCTTCACGGGCTAATAGCGACGGTGCATCGGTATTAATGGTTTGCGCTAATTCAGCTTCGCTTTCCGCTTTATCTACAGCGGTATGTGCTGCGGCATTCACGATAATGTCCGGTTTTATTTGTCGAACCGTTTCCGCTAAACCTGATAGATTAGTGAAATCGCCGCAATAGTCCTGACTGTCAGAGCTGAGCGCGATAACTTCGCCTAAAGGTGCAAGGCTACGCTGTAGCTCCCAGCCTACTTGACCATTTTTTCCGAATAATAAAATTTTCATTATGTGCGGTCAGCGTAGTTAGTTTCCACCCAGTCACGATAAGCGCCTGATTGCACATTGGCGACCCATTTTTGGTTATCTAAATACCATTGCACGGTTTTGCGTATGCCAGTCTCGAAAGTTTCTGCGGGTTTCCAGCCTAGTTCGTGTTCAATTTTACGGGCATCAATGGCGTAACGGCGATCATGGCCTAAACGGTCGGTGACGAAAGTAATTTGTTCCGTGTAGCTTTTTTTGTCCTCGCGCGGACGTAGTTCATCGAGTAACGCACAAACTGTATGCACAATTTCAATATTAGGTTTTTCGTTCCAGCCGCCGACATTATAGGTTTCTCCGGTAATGCCCGATTCTACTACGCGGCGAATGGCGCTACAGTGATCATTAACATACAGCCAGTCGCGAATTTGTTGACCGTCGCCATAGATAGGTAATGATTTGCCGGCTAAAGCATTAACGATCATTAATGGAATCAGTTTTTCCGGGAAATGATATGACCCGTAGTTATTTGAGCAATTGGTAGTGAGTACAGGAAGTCCATAAGTGTGATGATAAGAGCGGACTAAATGATCGCTGGCGGCTTTGCTAGCTGAATAGGGGCTGTTTGGCTCGTATTGATGTGACTCAGTAAAGGCTGGGTCGTCTTTGGCTAATGAACCATAAACTTCATCAGTGGAGACATGCAGAAATCTAAAATCTGTTTTGCTTTGCTCGTCTAGTTGATTCCAATAAGCGCGCACGGATTCTAGTAAATGAAAAGTGCCGACGACATTGGTTTGTATGAAATCTTCTGGGCTATGGATTGAGCGATCTACGTGTGATTCTGCAGCAAAATTAATAACGGCACGCGGTTGATATTTTGCCAGTAGTTCTGGTAGTAATTTGGCATCACCAATATCACCGTGAATAAAGATATGTCGCTTATCATCCTGTAACGACGCTAAACTTTCTAAATTGCCTGCATAGGTTAGTTTATCAATATTAACTACGGGTTCATCATGCTCTTGTAACCAATCTAAGACAAAGTTGGCTCCTATAAATCCTGCTCCACCGGTGACAAATATCATTATGCGCTCGTGTTGGTTGTGTTGTTAATTATTAAGTTTTGAACTGAATGTGTCGTAGGCGGGGCTCTTAGTCGTGACTTGCATGAAGTCGCAGCTAAAAGCCCCTTCCACAAAATTAATGGCAAGGAAAGGCGACGCTATGACGTGTGTCATGTGCGGCATTATGTGCCATATCCATAGGAGCGAAACCAACGCCGAATAAGATAACGATACCTAAGGCTGCTGCGGCAAATAATTGTAAGTTTTTAGATGTCGCGATAGTGATGCTTTGTTCTTGAGCGAGAGAATTATTTACGTTCATTGGTCTGCCTTTATTAATCTGTAGGTTATAAGGAACGAGAATTCAATAATACCCGAGTCTGACTTGTCTTTTGACTCCACAGGCGCGCTAGAAAACCAGTTGCGTAGCCCGCTATGCACCTGTTTTCCTAGCACGCCTGTGAAGCCAAAATCCTGCGCCATACTTTCGGGTATTATTAAACCCTCGCTCCTAAGGGAGAAATGCCATCTATAAATCGTTGGCATAAAAAGCCGGTAGTTGAGCCAATTATAAGCCACAACAAGGCATTTGCAATACTGGTTTGCAGGACAAATTGATGCCATAGGTCGGTTAAGGCCTGCACTGCATTTGGGTCGGGATGGCTAAATCCATGAAGTTCAGGTGCTGGCGCGCCGATTAAATGTGGCAGTAGCATCAGTATGACTCCAGCGCCTTTGTAATAGCGTGAGCTAAAAGCTAGGATGGCTAAGCTTGTAGCGCTAAGAACGACAGTAAGTAGCCACCAGTTTTGCCGTGAATTTAGGTCGGCTGCGTCCATTCCTGGTATTTCTGGGGGCAAGCCTAGGCTAGGCGCAACAAAGATGGCTAAATAAGCACCTATGCCCCAAGTCAAGCCTTTCAATGTCGAACTAGAGCCGCGATAGGCAATGGCGCAAGCTAATAATAAGCTATAGGCTAAACTCATTAAAAAATTAGCTAACCAAGTAAAGAAGAAACGCTCTATGCCATCTTCAGGAGCCCAAGCTTGGGTTTGTTCAGGCGTGATTGTGTCAGCGATTTCATAAACTTCAGCGGCAAAAATCAGCGGGCTAATAAAAAAAAATTGATACAAACTAAAGGCAACGCTAGCCACTAACGCCGTTAAGCAAGCGCTAAGAAAAATTTGACGAAAATACATGGTGGAGTTGTTAGTTAAGTAAATAAGGGAAGGAGAACTGAAAATTTACGATTTAATGTAATTCCCATTCTGCAAATGTCATAGGGATTGCATCGAGATAAAGGGAGCTAAAACCTATGTCTAACTAGCGATCAAAAGCGAATATACTCCAAACAAAGGGAATGACAGTGACATCACTGGAATCTGCTTCAGGAAAATAGGGACCATTCGGATAGTTAAAAGCGTAAATTTTGGCGCTATTATCCGCTAAGTCTTGTAACCCCAATATTTTATACGCTTCTATTTGTAGTTCTAAGGCGTAAGGGACCGCCGGTGTTTGTTGGTAATTTTGTAGAATATAATTCGCCCGATTAGCCGCGGCTACATAGGCTTCGCGATCCATATAAAAACGTGCAATATGTAATTCGTGACGCGCCAGCGAATTTTTTAAATAAATCATGCGTTGTTTGGCGTCGGCTACGTACTGGCTATTTGGGAAACGACGGATTAGCTCGTCAAAGCTAAAATAAGCATTTTGCGTGAAGACGGAATCGCGTTGTGTGCTGTCAGAGGGAATATAGCGATCTAAAAAGCCTAGGTCACGCTTGAAATTAATTAACGCCTTTAAGTAGTAGGCATAATCGACATTTGGATGTCGTGGGTTGGTTTTTATAAAGCGGTCGGCTGATGCCAGTGCTGCTTCTGAATCACCGTTTTTGTAATAGGCGTATGTAAGGTCTAATTGTGTTTGTGCAGAATGTGAGCCAAAAGGGTAGCGTGAACCGAGCTGCTCAAGTACTTTGATGGCTTTTTTATATTTTTCATTTGCTAAATCTTCTTTGCTCTGGGTAATAAATTGTTCTGCTGTCCAGCTGGCGTAATTATCTTTTTTTTCATTGGAAAAATAACTACAGGCTTGTAGAAAAAAAGATAAACAAAGAATAAATGTTAATTTTCTGAAAAATGATGGCATAGAGGTAGTGACACGATGTAAGATTGATAACTTTTTGCTTTATTCTTTATTGTAAAAGAATTTGTTGTAGATAAATACAGATTGTTAGGAAAGAAATTTTATATGGCGATATTAACGGCCGAAGTACCCTTAGAATTAGCGGGAAAGCGTTTAGATCAGGTTTTGGTGGAGATTTTTCCAGATTATTCTAGAAATAAACTACAGACTTGGATAAAAGCGCTACGTGTCACCGTGAATGGTGCGCAAATTAAAGCAAATGAGCGATTAGACGGTGGTGAGACGGTTGTCCTCGATGCGGAAGCGGAGGAAGTGACGGAGTATTTGCCGGAAGATATTCCACTGGATATTATCTATGAAGATGATGATATTTTAATCGTCAATAAGCCGGCAGGACTCGTCGTACACCCAGGCGCAGGTAATTGGACAGGGACTTTACAAAATGCCTTGTTATTTCATTTGCCGGATGCGGCTACGATTCCACGCTCAGGGATTGTGCATCGTATTGATAAAGATACTAGTGGTTTATTGATGGTGGCTAAAACATTGGCTGCGCATCATAGTTTGGTTGAGCAATTACAAGCGCGTGAGGTTCATCGCGAATATTTAGCGATTACCATAGGACGAATGACCGGTGGTGGTACTTTAAATGAGCCTATTGGTCGACACCCTACTGATCGTAAAAAATTCGCCGTAAATTATAACGGCAAGCCTGCGGTTACTCATTATCGGGTGCTAGAGCGATTCTTACGGAATACGCTGATACAAGTTAAATTAGAAACTGGGCGTACGCATCAAATTCGAGTGCATATGGCGCATATAAAAATGCCGCTAGTGGGCGACCCTATGTATAGTGGCCGATTCCAAATGCCTAAAGATTGCGCGGCAGAATTGGAAGCTATTTTACGAAGTTTTAAGCGTCAAGCTTTACATGCTGAAAAATTGGGCTTAATACATCCACGTACCGGCGAGTATATGGAGTGGGAATTACCCATGCCAGATGATATGCAGGCCTTGTTGCTTGCCTTGAGGGAAAATGACACATTGGATCACTCCTGATTGGCCAGCACCCAAGCATATTCGGGCAGCGACAACATTAAGAACGGGCGGATTTAGTCAGGCTGAGTTTAGTAGTCTAAATCCTGCCGAACATGTGCAAGATAATCCGGAGGACGTACTTAAAAATAGGCGGCAGATTAAGCAGATGTTGGCTTTGCCTAGTGTGCCTGTCTGGTTACAGCAAACGCATAGTGTGGATGTGATTTGCGCAGATCAAGCGGATCAGGCGTTTGTTGGCGATGCCAGTTATACGCGTAAAAAAAATATCGTTTGTACGGTGTTAACAGCAGATTGTTTACCGTTACTGCTTTGTGATTTACAAGGCAGTACGGTCGCCGCGATTCATGGCGGTTGGCGTGGATTACTTAATGGAATCGTGGAAAATGCAGTGGCGAAAATGCCGGATACTGAACTATTAGCATGGCTAGGGCCTGCTATAGGTCCGCAGTGTTTTGAAGTCGGGCAAGATATGTATGATTTATTTGTTAATAAATCTAGGCAATTTTCCTGTGCCTTTACGCAGCAAAGTGGCGATAAGTATTTAGCGGATATTTATCACATTGCGCGGATCATTTTAAATGGTGCCGGTGTACAGAAAATTTATGGTGGCCAGTTTTGTACAGTGACTGAAACAGAGCATTTTTTTTCCTATCGGCGCGATGGACGGACAGGGCGCATGGCAACTTTAATTTGGATGGAGTAGTTTGCGAGCTCTATTATATTCGTAGGGCGTGGCTTCAGTCCGCCTTTACATTGTCCAGTGCTGGCGGGCTGAAGCCGCGCGCTACAGATAATCTCACTTTATTATTTTTTCGATGAATTTACTCTTTTTAATTATTATTTTTACGGCTATTGGCGGCGTACTAAGCGTTTTAGCCGCTTCCATTTTTTTACTTCTATCTGATAGTATGCGCGCTAAAGTTTTGCCGCACGGAATCAGTTTTGCTACCGGCGCTTTATTGGCGGTGGCTTTTTGGGGGCTTATTCCTCATGCATTTGAAGAAGTAGGGCCGTCAGAGATACAGACTTTATCCGGTTCAATTATGCTTGGCTTGTTATTGTTTTTTACTTTAGAGAAGCTATTAATTTGGCGGCATTGTCACTCGAGTAGTTGTGAGGTTCATATTGATACCGATGAACATGATCACGGACATAGTCATGCTCATGGCTCACGCCAATCAGCCGGAGCTATGATTCTTATCGGGGATGGTATACATAACTTTGTTGATGGTGTTTTGATTGGCGCGGCATTTTTAACGGATGTTCAATTAGGTATTGTCACTAGTTTAGCCGTTGCCGCACATGAGATTCCACAAGAGGTAGGCGATTTTGCGATTCTATTGCACAGTGGATTTTCTAAAAAGAAAGCGTTGATTTATAATGTACTTGCTAGCTTAACAACTGTGCTTGGTGGCGTGTTGGCATATTATAGTTTAGCTGACCTTCATGATAGTCTGCCTTATTTTTTAGCGATTGCTTCATCTAGTTTTATTTATATTGCGGTTGCGGATTTGATTCCAACCCTGCATAAGAAAACGGATATTAAAACCTCACTACAGCAAATTGCTTTAATTCTAGCGGGCGTTGTTCTAATCATTTCACTGCATGGCGTTGCTCATAATATCCAGCTAGAAGGCGTAGAGAGTCATGCTGTAGATAAGCATAGTGCTCATGAACAGCGAATGAGTATATTTTAGATTATCTAAGTAATGCCGATATACTCACAATAAACCATAACTAAAGAGGTCTCCTATGTTAACTGCACCCGCTACGGCACTTATGAATCAGATGAGTTGCTCCAAAAAAATGCTATTGATCTCTATCGCATTTTTAGCGCCTTTGATTATTACTTTTTATTTATTAATAGTGGGGCAGTTGGCGGCTCTTGATGTTGCAAAAAAAGAACAAACAGGCTTGCAGTATATTGTGTCTTTACGCCAATTAATTCAGCATTTTCCTGAGCATCGAGGGATGACTAATACTTATTTATCTGGCAATGCTGCATTTAAAAGTAAGTTATTAGATAAGCGTCAACAAATTGCTCAAGATATTCAGGCGATTAACGAGGTCGATAAGCGGTTAGGCGCACAATTAGATGCGACAGCAAAATGGCATGAAATTAAATCGGTCTGGCAACGGTTAGAGTCTGAAGCTTTTGATGGCCAAGCAAAAGACATTTTTACTCGACATACGCAGCTGATTGCCAGTGTTTTAGAGCTGGTTTCCTCTGTGAGTGATAGTTCTGGGTTAACGATGGATCCAAAGTTGGAAAGTTTTTATGTCGCTTCTTCTATTGTTAATGCTTTGCCGAAAATTGTAGAAAATCTGGGTCAAGCAAGGGGGATGGCTTCAGGCCTAGCGGTCAGAACCGTAGTTACACAGAAAGAGAGCATTAAGTTATCCAGTTTACTGGCGACGGTACAAAAAAGTATTAATGCGCTGGGTAGAAGTGCCAAAGTAATTGCGCAAAGTAATCCAGCAGTTAGCACTAAAATTAATTCCAATGTTGATGCTGCTATGCGTGTAGCAGAAGGTTATTTGCATTCTCTTGAACAAGACGTTTTACAGACAGCGCCAATAACAATTGAATCGGCGGTGGTTTTTGCTAAGGGAACTGACGCTATTAAGGCTAATTTTAAATTATTGGACCAGTTGATTCCTGAGTTAACTTTATTGCTAGAGCTGAGGGAAGGGCAGTTAACGACAAAAATGATCACTTTAGGTCTTGTTGTTGCTGTATTTACTTCCATTGCCTTATATTTATTTGCGGGTTTTTATAATTCATTTAACACCGCTATATTAGGCATCGAAGAAACGGCTGCAAAACTAGCGAAAGGTGACTTAACTTCGCGATTGCAATTAGATAATAAAGATGAATTTGCTGATGTCGCTGATTCATTTAACAGTATGGCGGGTCAATTTTCTGATGTGGTGCGTGAATTAGAACGCTCTATTGAACAGCTTGCTTCGGGGGCTGAAGAACTGTCAATGACCAGTATACAAACTAATCAAGGTGTTAAAAGACAGCAAGAAGAAGTTGAACAAGTGGCAACGGCTATGACGGAAATGGCGGCAACGGTACAGGAAGTAGCAAGAAGTGCGTCTTCTACAGCAGTGGCTACCAAAAGTGCTCATCAACAAACAAGTGATGGTCGTGCAATTGTTAATAATTCTGTATCTGCGATTACTGCACTTTCAGATGAGATTGGGATTGCTACTGAGGTGGTTAGGCAGTTAGAAGCTGATGGAGAAAGTATTGGTTCGGTATTAGATGTGATTAAGAGTATCGCAGAACAAACTAATTTATTAGCCTTAAATGCTGCGATTGAAGCGGCGAGAGCAGGTGAACAAGGGCGAGGGTTTGCTGTTGTTGCAGACGAGGTAAGAACTTTAGCAAGTCGCACCCAAGATTCAACGACTGAGATAGAAAGTATGATTGAGCGCTTGCAGCAAGGCACAAGAAAGGCGGTAGGAGTGATGAATGAAAGTAAGGAGCGTACTCAGACGACTATCCAGGAAACTCAGAAAGAAAGTGAGTTTTTAGAAAAAATTACCGGCGCGGTGACCGAAATTGATGATATGTGTACGCAAATTGCTAGCGCCTCTGAAGAGCAGTCTGTTGTCGCTGATAGTATTAGTCGCAGTATTGAGCATATTAATGGCGTGACCGTGGATGCGGCACAAGGCTCGCAACAAGTCACTGAGAGCAGTGAAATTTTGGCGCGATTGGCCAGTGATTTACAGGCTTTGATATCGCGGTTTAAGGTTTAGAGTGTTGTGGGAGGGACTTTTAGTCGCGACTTGTATGCAATCGCGGCTAAAAGCCCCTCCCACAAGTACCTTTACGCAGCATAAACCTTATCTTTAAACTCACACAAATCTTCAATGACACAGCTACCACAACGTGGCTTTCTAGCGATACAGGTATAACGGCCATGCAAAATCAATAAATGATGTGCATCCTGTTTGTACTCTTTAGGTACGTGCTTATCTAAGTTAGCTTCAACTTCTAAAACGTTTTTTCCGGGCGCAATCTTAGTACGATTAGACACTCGGAAAATATGCGTATCCACTGCCATTACTGGCTGACCAAAAGCGGTATTTAAAATAACATTCGCGGTTTTTCGCCCGACCCCAGCCAGTGATTCTAGTTCCTCGCGTGTTTGCGGCACTTCTCCTTGAAAATCATCCAGTAGCTTGCGACATAGCTTAATAATATTTGCGCCTTTACTGTTAAATAAACCGATGGTTTTGATATAGCCTTTTAAGCCGTCTTCGCCTAAATCGAAAATAGCCTGTGGCGTATTGGCGACAGGAAATAATTTCGCAGTGGCTTTGTTAACACCTTTGTCGGTCGCTTGTGCGGATAAAACCACTGCGATAAGTAATTCAAAAGTGCTGTTATAGTTTAATTCGGTAACGGGTTCTGGAATGGCCTCTGCTAGGCGTTTAAATATTTCTAAGCGTTTGTCTTTATTCATAAAGTTCAAGTGTGAGGGTAGGGCGGACTTCAGTCCGGTTTTTTTA
>Ga0209081_1001761_pt1 | contig 12845 bp, 11 predicted proteins | sample GOMGulsemesocosm_4_FD_184636 | JGI IMG/M metagenome (GOLD analysis project Ga0209081, IMG submission 184636) | Methane-oxidizing microbial communities from mesocosms in the Gulf of Mexico - GOM15B Gulf of Mexico (SPAdes) (version 2) | ecosystem: Environmental > Aquatic > Marine > Cold seeps... | reverse complement strand
CAACCTAAAAATCTTAAATCAAACGAACGATAGAATTTATTTCTATTAGCCCATTGTGTCAACAATTCAAGCTCTATTCTGTCTGTTTCTTGCAAAAAAGCAACAAAAGTTACTTAAATTATCAACCGATATATTAATACTCTTGGTTTTTTTCAGCTAATAGCTTAATTATGTTACTTTTAATTTTAATTTTAATTCCTTCCCAATTAGTATGCTCTCATCACTTTCAGCAGTTATCCATCAAACGGGGAACCCCGATTCATTTTCACTTGAACAGACCAATATACGAGCACCTTTGCCAGATGAGGTTGTTATTAAACATACCGCCATAGGCGTTAACTATATAGATAGCTACTATCGCTCTGGTTTATATCCTACCGAGTTGCCTGCCATTATCGGTGGTGAAGCGGTGGGTATCATTGACAGTATTGGGTCTAATGTGACTGAATTTACTATTGGTGAGCGCGTTGCCTATTCAGCCGCAAAGGGTGGCGCATATAGCCAATACACAACAATAAACGTCCGTGAGCTTGTTATTGTTCCTGATTCCCTTGCTAGTGATATTGTTGCCTCCAGTCTTTTACGTGGCATGACGGTGGAATATTTAATGTGTCGCTTATATCCGCTTAAACGGGGTCAAACTGTTTTAATTCATGCTGCAGGTGGCGGGGTAGGATTGCTTGCTTGCCAATGGGCTAAGGCTATAGGTGCAGGGGTTATTGGTACGGTTAGTTCTGCTGAGAAAGCCGACATTGCTCGCCAACATGGATGCGATTTCCCTATTATTTATACTAAAGATGATTTTGCACAACAAGTCATTGAGCTTACTAAGGGTGAAAAAGTTGATGTTGTTTATGATGGTATTGGCAAAACGACCTTTATGAAGTCCCTTGATTGTTTGAAACCACGAGGCATGATGGTTAGTTTTGGTAATGCATCTGGCAAGCCTGACCCTTTAGATATTTTAGAATTGACCAAACGAGGCTCTTTATTTCTTAGCCGACCCACTTTGTATGACTATACCCGCGATAGATCAGAGCTAGTGGAGAGTGCCAGAAGGTATTTTATTATGCTTGAAAAAGGTCTTATTAAAGTCCCTGCCATTAAAACGTTTGCACTTAAAGATGCTGCTAGCGCTCATCACTACCTGAGTAAGCGAAGCCGGACTAAAACACCTATTTTATTACCTTAAACAGCCTTTTATTACTAACAGAATGAAAACATCTTTGCTTTTCTTGACCATCCTTATAAAAATGTTTACATTCTTTAGTAATTCTAAGATAAGTTAGTTTCTTAGCTTTACACTTTTTTGCAAGGTTCCTTACTTTTGAGCCTTTATAAATTTAATAATATAAATAGGAGAAAAATATGAAAATTGAAGCTGCTGTCGTCCGTGAAGGCGGAGGAAACTTCCAAATTGAGTCATTAGAGCTTAATGAGCCATCTGATGATCAAATTTTAGTCAAAATTTTAGGTGCGGGCTTATGCCACACTGATTTAACTTGTCGTGACCAAGCCTACCCAGTACCTCTTCCAATGGTTTTTGGCCATGAAGGCTCTGGTATTGTTGAGAAAGTAGGCAAAAGTGTTACTAAAGTTGCTCCTGGTGACCATGTTGTATTAACTTTCTATACCTGTGGTACTTGTGACGCATGTGTGAGCGGCGACCCTACTAGTTGCGCAAACTCATTTGGGCCTAACTTTATGGGCCGTGCTGTTGATGGCAGCTGTACTATTCATGACCATGATGGTGGTGAAATTGGTGCTAGCTTCTTTGGCCAATCTTCTTTTGCTAACTACGCTTTATCTTATGAGCGCAACACAATTAAAGTTACTAAAGATGCGCCGATTGAATTATTAGGTCCTTTAGGATGCGGCATCCAAACCGGTGCTGGTTCTGTGCTTAACGCCCTAAACCCACCTGCTGGTAGTGCTATTGCTATCTTTGGTGCAGGCGCTGTTGGCTTGTCTGCTGTGATGGGTGCTGTGGTTGCAAACTGTACAACCATTATCTCTATTGATGTTAAAGACAACCGCCTTGAGTTAGCCAAAGAATTAGGTGCGACACATACTATTAATAGTATGGACCAAGATGCCGTTGAAGAAATTCAAAAAATCTGCCCAGGTGGTATTATGTATACGCTTGATACCAGTGGTATTCCTGCAGTATTACAGCAAGCCATTATGTGTACAGGTATTGGCGCTGAAATTGGTATTGTTGGTGCACCTCCAATGGGTAAAACAATTGAGCTTGATGTTAACTTCATGTTATTTAACCGTAAATTACGCGGTATTGTAGAAGGCGAATCAAACTCAGATATTTTCATCCCTCGCTTAATCGAGCTCTACAAACAAGGTAAGTTTCCTTTTGACAAACTTATTAAGTTTTATGACTTTGACCAAATTAACCAAGCGGCTGAAGACTCAGAAAAAGGTTCTACACTTAAAGCTATTATGAGGTTTCCAGCATAAATAATTGCTAGCTTTTTAAGTAAAAAAAGGGGCCATATGGCCCCTTTTTTTATGCTTAACAAACTAAGCTATTTTATAAATACACATTTAAGCTTTTATTGGTGAAAATATTCTGATCTAAAATGATTTTACGCTTAGCTAGTTTCAATACACCATCTACACGCCTGATCAGATCCGTACGATGACCCAACATGGTATGCGTTTCATCTTCATTTATATTTCTATGCACGGCTGTCAATGAGTAAACCGTGAATTCATCTGGGTTATCCGTCAATTCAACTTCAATATTACTGATCACATGGGCGCTACGTGTTGCCGGATCTTCAGACCAGCAGGTACCTGTTTCGGTACGTATGATGCGCTTAACTAGGCCCTCCATATCATCGTTGTAATAAGAGGTATCATAAATGCTTGGCTCTTTTACATTCTTACGGTAACGCTGATAACGATAAGGCATCCAGTAATGAATATCCTCGGTCAACATGTCTAACCATTCTCTAAATTCTTCATTATCATGATGTCGAGCTTCACGATATAAAAATTGTTGAACTTCGTTAATAAGCTCTAATGAGGCGAGTTGTTTTATTGTGTTTGCCATTCTAGCCCCCTATACCGTCTTTTTACCCGCATAACGCGGCTTATATCTTGAAGGGACATCATCCCAGCTTTTAGCATTCATCATATCTGCCCAACGTTCATAAAAAAGGCGCTGGTTTGCATCATTAAATTGCCCCGCATGAACAATACCTGGCAACTCTTCGTGTTCAATTCGGCTATTTATTCCGCAGCCATAATGTAACTTGCCTTTGCGGGTAACAGCACCTTTGTTAACAACCGTATTGCCTTCCCAGTTTTCGCCATCATCCATTTCCAGCACACCAGCAGGATTAAAGGTTTGCATACAGCCGATATTAATGGCTTGCTTGATTTCATCAGGCATATTTTTATTAACAATTGTCCACATCCGCATTTCAAATTTATGTGGGCCACGTGGTAACCAAACACGGAAAGTTTGAATACCCGGTAAAAACGAACAGTTAGGAAATAATGAAACAGAGGCTAAAGAACCAAATATTTTTGAACGCATCTCACCCAAACGCTCGGCCATTTTAGGGCGAATTTTCTCGTAATATTCCATCACTTTGGGTTGACCTAAAATAGCAATATCAGCTAAACCTTCGGTACCAAATTCCCAACCATGGCCATTAACACTGGCATGGTAGCTATCCGTTGGGTCAGCTGGTGGGAAGCCTTGGTTGTTATTCATTGCCTTAAAGCCAGAATCATGTGTCCACAGCGCGTGATAAGCATCACCAACAAAGTTTTCTACGCCAAATTTCCAGTTAGCATTGATATAGTTTTTGATACCACCACCGATAAACTCTGTACCACCTTCATCTTGATCCAACATAATGTCCAGATACCAACGGAAATCACCTAGGAACTCTTCCAAAGAAGGTGCTTCATCATCAAAAGTGGCAAATATTAAGCCCTTATAGTTACCCACTCGTGCTTGCTGTAAACCCCATTTACTTTTATCGATATCACCTTCATTATAAACATGCTCATTCGATAGGCCTTTTAATTCACCATCGGTGCCAAATGCCCAACCATGGTAGTTACAGGTAAAATTACGAGTATTGCCATCATCAGCATAACAAATTTTATTACCCCTGTGAGTACAGGAGTTAAGGAACACTTTAACGCTACCATCTCTTTGACGTGCGACAATCACCCCATCTTCACCCATATAGGTGGTATAAAAGTCATTTGCATTGGGGAGCATTGAGTCATGCGCAACAAATTGCCATGCTTTTGCAAAAATCTGCTCTAATTCTTGTTGATAAATTTCTTGTTCCCAAAAAATACGGCGGTCAATCCAGCCTTCTTTTGTATTAACAAATTGCTTACAATCAATATTTTTCATAATGTACGTACACTCCTCAGCTTCTACAATCTCATTAACCTTATTATTGGTTAATTACCATGATATAAATCAATAAATATCATTAAAGTGGAATATACATTTATATTTATGTGAATTCTAGGGTGTTTTCAGAAATAGTGGTTTTTTGTGTGTAAGAAAAGATCTTCCGGATAATCAGATAACCAAAAATACATGCTATCAAGCTATGTTCCACACCTTCAGAAAAAAAGCATAAGGCATGTAGAAATACTACCCTACGACCTATAGGGCATCCTCTTTAAAAATCTCTCGTTGGATTTAAGCTAAGATGAATATTCCAAGCTTCTGCGAAATGCTTGGCAATGTGCAGAACATACGTTTCCACTCTTAAATAGAGTGAACAGAGTACTTCCTTGTCTATTGCACGATCTTCGTATTATTTTATACGGGCCATCTCAGCCCGTATAAAACTTCAATGACTTGATATAAACGTCCCTAACCAATGCCTCCACCAGCTACATTCATAATTTCGCCTGTGATATAAGAGGCTTCATCGGCAGCTAAGAAACAAATTGCCGCCGCTAACTCTTCAGGTGTACCAAAACGTTTCATAGGCGTATCACGTATCGTTTGTTCATAAACCCCTTCCATGCCTGCTTTATCTACCTCAGTCATTGCATCGGTTGTTCTAGGCGTTGCTCTTACACCTTGATCCACACCACCTGGGTTCACACAGTTTACGCGAACATTATGTTCAGCCAGTTCTAGTGATAAACAAACTGTCATCGCTTGCACACCACCTTTTGCCGCAGAGTAGGGCACACGGTTAATGCCACGTGTGGCAACTGAACCAACATTAACAATAGAGCCTGATTTTTGTTTTATCATTTGAGGAATAACGGCTCGACATGCCCACATCGTTGGCCAAAGTGATCGGTTAATTTCCTTTTCTATTTGATCATCTGGGTATTCCCAAAAAGGTTTTGCCCAAATTGTGCCGCCCACATTGTGTACAGAAACATCAATACGGCCAAAGGCATCAATCGTCTCTTGCATCACTTTTTTTGAACCTTCATTTTGCTCCAAATCTGCAATACAGACTTCTGCCACGCCACCAGCATCTTGAATTTGTTTTTGAACGAGTTTTGCTTGCTCTTCAGCCCTGTCTGCAATCATTACTTTTGCACCTTCCTCAGCAAAACGTAAAGCACAGGCTTTACCTATTCCTTGTGCTGCACCGGTAACGACAACTACTTTATCTTCAAAACGTCTGTTCATTTCTACCCCTTGTTAGTTTTTTATGTAATGATCTACACAGTTAATATAGTTTTGCTTATATTTATACATCATTTTGATCAATTTAATAAGGATAAAAACAATGAGCGATGTGACTCTTTATGGTTTCCCCCTCAGTACTTATGTAAGAACGGTTCGAATTGCACTAGCTGAAAAAGGTGTTCAGCACGAACTTCTTCCTTTTGCCCCTAATACTGATGAGATGCGAGCAGTTAGCCCAACGGGAAAAGTGCCGGCATTTAAGCATCAAGATTTTGTTCTTTATGAAACGCTTGCCATTGTTAATTATATTGAAGAAGCTTTTGAAGGTGATTCTTTAGTACCTGCTGATATTAAAAACCGTGCTTTGATGAATCAGTGGATTAGCTATATTAATGCCTGCGTTTTCCCTGTGCTCATCCATGAAATTGCTTTATTCCGTTTTGAAATTAAACCGATGGATGAAGTAGTGCTTGAAGCCGCTATTCCAAAAGCTAAAGAGCAGCTCGCCTTACTTGAAGACACCTTATCTAAAGCTGATTATCTAGCGGGCGATTCTGCCTGCCTTGCTGATTATTTCCTTTACCCTATTTTTGCTTTCTTTGGGATGATTCCAGAAGCCTCTATGGTGGCCGATTACCCAGGTTTGTCAGCTTGGATAAAACGAATGGAACAAAGGGATAGTGTTAAAAATTCTGCACCTGAGTTTTAATCACCAGAATTTAAATCTTTACTAAAAGCCGCTTTTGCGGCTTTTTTTATAGCTGTTTCTACTATCCTTTAGCTTTAAACTAGATAAACCAAACATGCCTTTAAGCTTTACTCAGCGATTTTCATTTCGCCGCTTTACTCAAGGTGAGGCGGCAACGGCTAATGCCGTTAATTTAGATCATCGACGAATTTTTATTTTACCAAGCCGTTCAGGCTTAGTTTTAGCAATGGTTATCTTGCTGATGCTGATTGCTTCAATTAATTACAATAATAGCATGGGGTTTATTTTTACCTTTTTACTGGCTGCTGCTGCTCAAGTATCTAGTTTTTATGGTTTTAAAAACTTATCAGGGCTTACTGTTCAAGCCACTAAGTCCGAGCCTTGTTTTCTTGGTGATCAGGCACATTACAATCTGCGCATAAAAGAACAGGAGGGCAGGGAGCGTTGGGCTATTTATATCAAGCTTGGTGATAAAGTAGAGATTATTCAAAACCTCAAGGCCAATCAAGTCGTTAATTTAAGTATGACTGTTAAACCCAACAAACGCGGTTGGTTTTGTGCTGGCACCTTTACTTTTTTTAGTTATTTTCCTCTTAGCCTTTTCCGTGCTTGGTCTCCCTTACAGTTTGATCAGAAATTATTAGTTTATCCAACGCCTAGTGCTAATGGATTACCGTTACCCATCATCAGTATAGATAAAGCTGAAGGCAGTTCTATTAGCCTTCAACAGGGTAGTGATGATTTTGACGGCTTCCGTCTCTATCAACAAGGTGATCCTTACCAGCGAATTAACTGGAAAGCGTTTGCTGCAGGGAAGGGTGTTTTTATTAAACAGTTTACTAGCCCTTTGGCTGATGAGGTGTCATTAAACTGGTCATCCTGTCATGCTAATAATACTGAACAAAAACTTAGCCAGCTTTGTGAATGGGTTCTTAAAGCACAGCAAGATGGTTTAAGTTATAGCCTAAAAATTCCTTCTAATTCTTACGATGCTAACCAAGGTATTCAGCATCAATTGCGTTGCCTAAGAGCGCTCGCGCTTTATGAGTAATATGAACGCCTTAAACAGAGAAACCGTTATTACACCACTCTGTTTAAAGCTACTTTTATTATGTGGGTTTTTGCTGGTTTTACCTCATATTGGGAATTTAAAGCCTGAGTTTATTGTTATCAGTCTCGTGCTTCTGACTTGGCGAACACTAACGGTAAAGTTTCCTCAATACATGCCAAATAAATGGCTGCTATTACCCTTATCTATTTTATTAGCCTTATTTATTTTAAAAAGCTTTGGTATGTCATTTGGGCGTGATGCAAGCAGTAGCCTGTTGATTGTTTTATTAGCCTTAAAGCTTTTAGAGTGCCGTAGAAGCCGAGATGTGGTTGCCAGCGTATTTGTTGGCTTTTTTGTTTTAATTACACCCTTTCTTTTTGACCAAACTATTCTTTTGGCTTTATATAGTCTGTGCATATTTTTATTGTTACTGCTTACTCTTCTGATCAATACCACTGGCCAGGTGACCTTACAAGGTTTTACTTTATTTCGTTTAACAGCCACCATTTTTCTACAAGCTATTCCCTTAATGCTGATTGGATTTTTATTATTTCCAAGAATGATTGGGCCATTATGGGCTCTGCCTGATAATACATCTAATGCCGTTAGTGGTATTAGTGACACGATAAACCCAGGGCAGATATCAAACCTTGCTTTATCTAGTGCTACGGCATTTCGCGTTACCTTTGAGGGAGAGCCACCAGAACAAAAAGACCTGTATTGGCGCGGCGCAGTCTTTTATGAAACTGATGGCATAAAGTGGCAATATAAAGCCAATTATAAAGTTGCTGAAAAGCTGACCGACTCAGCCAAGCCAACTGAATACAAATACACTGTCATTATGGAGCCACACCACCAAAGGTGGTTATATTCATTAGACTTACCTAGCCATAAAGTTGCCAATTCAAAGCTAAGTGAAGATAGTCAATTAATGCTCAGTAAAAAGTTAGGCCGTACCCTTTCCTATACATTAACATCGAATAATGCTTCAAATAAAAACCTAACAGATACTTTAAAAAAACGTGCATTAAACCTACCCAAGAATACGTCAGATAATATTTTGGAGTTAGCCGGGAATTTTAGAAAAAATTCCAGCAATGATTTGGAAATAGTTAATAAAGCCTTACAACATTTTAACCAACAAGATTTTTTCTACACCCTAAACCCCCCATTGCTAGGGAAAAACCCAAATGATGAGTTTTTATTTAAAACCAAACAGGGCTTTTGCAGCCATTATGCCAGTGCTTTTACAGTTCTTATGCGAGCCGCTAATATTCCAGCTCGTATTATTGCAGGCTACCAAGGTGGGGTTCATAATACACTCGGTAGTTTTTGGGAGATACGCCAAGCAGATGCACACGTTTGGGTTGAGGTTTGGCTAGAAAATAGTGGTTGGACAAGAGTTGATCCAACAGCAGCTATTGCTCCTGAACGGATTTCAAACAGTATTAATCTTGCTGAACAATTAAGAGCAGGTGAGGTAAATTTTAATATTAACCGCCCAGATGGCTTTATGGCTTTTGCACAACAAGCAAAATGGTTACTCAATACCATTGATTATTATTGGCAAAGCGGCGTGTTGGCATACGGGCCTGAAAACCAAGCTGAATTTCTTAATAAAGCCGGTATTAAAGGCTGGGAAGATATGGTGAAGTGGCTAACAATTTTTAGTGTTAGTTTTTTAGTATTACTGATTATATATTTAAACTTTTCTAAAAAAACGAAGCCTGACAAAGCACAGCAAATTTTATTAGCTTTTTGTAAGCGTTTATCAAAAAAATATGGGGAAAGACGTTCCTATGAAACAGTTAGTGATTATTTTGAACGCGTTAAAAAGCAAAATGCTCAGTTAACAACGTCACTTAATGCCATAAACAAAAGTTATTTAGATTGCCGTTATGGACGAGAAGATATTGAGCCTTTTAAAACGAACGTTAAAGCCTTTAAGTAATCTCTAATTAAGTTTAAATAAAACCTATTTACCGATACAAAATGACGAGAATATCTCACCCAAAAGATCATCAACCGTTACCTTACCAGTAATTTCTGATAATGCATTTTGAGCCTGCCTTAAATCTTCAGCAAAAAGCTCAGACGCTTGGTGTTCAGTAAATTGCTGCAAGCCTTGTTGAGTAAACTCAAACGCTCTTGATAGGGCATCTAAATGACGACGGCGCGCAAGGAATACACTTTTTTCAGAGCTATTAAAACCAACGCATTCTTTTAAATGCTCAGTTAAAATTTCCAGACCTTGGCCATTTTTTGTGGATAAGTTAATTTTACTTACACCACCTTCATTAAACTTTTCTGGCATTGAACCAGTTAGGTCTATTTTATTATAGATAACCGTGGTGGCTATATCTTTTGGTAAGCCCTCACGCAATTCATTAACGGTATTATCATCACGCTCACGGTCATCAACCACCAATAGAATTTGATCAGCCTTAGCCATTTCAGCATGGGCTCGCTTAACCCCTTCTTTTTCTACAATATCATTCGTTTCACGCAATCCAGCGGTGTCAATAATATGTAGTGGCATGCCGTCAATCTGTATTTTCTCACGCAATACATCACGAGTTGTACCCGGAATATCCGTTACGATAGCCGTATCTTTCTTAACCAGGGCATTTAATAAGCTTGATTTACCAGCGTTTGGTTTACCCGCTATCACTACCGTCATACCATCGCGTAATAAACAGCCTTGTTTAGCTGTTGCCTGAATTTCTTCAAAATGTTGGAGTAGGGTGCTTATCTTTTTTTGTAAGTCATCACTTGCCAAAAAATCGATATCTTCATCACTAAAATCGATTGCAGACTCTACATACAAGCGGAGGTTAGTTAGCTGGGTTTGTAAACGGGTAATCTGCTCTGAAAACTCACCTTGTAGAGAACGTTGCGCTGACTGTACCGCTGCTTCAGTACCCGCATCAATAATATCAGCCACCGCTTCTGCTTGGGCTAAATCTATCTTATTATTAAGGAAGGCTCGTTGTGTGAACTCACCTGGTGTAGCAAGCCGAGCACCCAATTCTAATACGCGTTTCAACAACATATCGAGCACAACTGGCCCACCATGTCCCTGAAGTTCAAGGGTATCTTCACCTGTATAAGATGCTGGCGCCTTAAAGAATAAGGCGATACCAGAATCTATAATGTTTCCGGCTGCATCTTTAAAGTGCCTAAAATAAGCTTGTCGAGGGACTAACTTCTCGGCATTAATTACTTGGCTTATTACTTTAGTTTGCGGCCCACTAATTCGGATAATACCCACACCACCACGGCCAGGCGCGGTGGCTATTGCTGCAATAGTATCGTTACTTTGCTGCATTGAGGTTTATTATTTCTTTTCTGCGGCCGTTATTTTATTGGTAATAATTGTTTGCTGAATAATCGTTAACACGTTATTCACAATCCAGTACAACACTAAACCTGATGGGAAGAATGCAAAGAAACCTGTAAACATAATAGGTAATAATTGCATCATTTTCTTTTGCATTGGATCAGCTGGTGCTGGGTTTAGGCGCTGTTGCAAAAACATGGTAATACCGTAAATTACGGGTAATATGAAATAAGGATCAGGTGATGATAGATTGTTAATCCATAGCGCGAAATCCGCCTGTCTTAACTCAACACTCTCCAGCAACACCCAGTACAAGGAAATAAACACAGGAATTTGAACCAAAATTGGCAAACAACCGCCAAGAGGGTTAATTTTCTCTGTTTTATACATCTCCATCATAGCTTTATTCATTTGCTGCTTATCATCACCATAACGCTCTTTTAGGGCAACAATGCGTGGCTGGACTAATTTCATCCGTGCCATTGATTTATAGCTTTTTTCAGACAGCTTATAAAATAGTGCTTTAATGGTCACAGTTACTAAAATAATGGCAACACCCCAGTTAGCAACCCATGAGTAGAATAAACTCAATAACCAGAAGATAGGTTCGGCAAGGATTGTTAATATACCAAAATCAACGGTTAACTCTACACCTCTATTCAAGTCTTCAAGTTGTTGTTGAATTTTTGGTCCAGCAAATAAAGTAGCTGTAAAAGTTTGGTTACTACCTTGCTGTATAGTTTCTTCAGGCGAATAAGCCCCTATAACATATAAGCGGCGGCTGATTTCTTTGGTGTAATAATGATAATCAACACCTGCTTCTGGTATCCAAGCAACCACGAAATAATGTTGAATAATAGCTAACCAGCCCGCATCTGAATCTCTTGCATTTTCCTTCTCTACAAAGTCATCAAAATCTACTTTTTGGTACTTTTCCTCTTCGTTATACAGAACACCACCTGTATAAGTCATGATCATTGAATTTTGCTTCGCCTCTTCAAAACCATTGTGTTTTAACTGCACATATTCGCGTACGTTAACTGAAGCTGGTGAATTATTCTCCACCACCGTTACGACATCAACCTTGTAACTATCTCTATGGAAGGTATAAGTCTTCGTTACTTTAACCCCATTCTCTCCAGTCCAATACAAAGGAACTTCAAGTGTATCTTCTGAGAGGGTATAGTTGGTTTGCTTTGCTTGCCAAATCGTATGGTGATTAGGCCCTTTAAAATCTTTAGATATTAAACCAGACTCAACCATGTAAATTTTAGGAGATTCTGGATGTAAAATATTTACGATTTCTGGTTCACCTTTTTCAACTGGATATTGGCTTAAGTCCAGTTGATTAATAGTGGCTCCTTCGGTATTAATCTCCAAAGAATAAACGTCGGTTTGTACCTTAATTATTTGTCCTTTTGAAACGCCAGAACCAATAATTGGCGCAACAATATCCGCTGTACTTTCGCTTGATCTTACCTCAGGAATATCTTTATTATTTTCAGCTACGCTATTAATATTAGAAGAAGCTATAACCTGTTCAACCTCATGATCATCTTGCCATGCTTGCCAGATTAGAACTGAAATAAAAGCTAATGCTGCAAATAATAATGTTCTTTGATTTTCCATTTTAATGTTTTGTTTTTGAGTCTAATTTAGGCAAAGGGTCAAAACCACAACCACCCCAAGGGTGACAGCGGAATATTCTTTTGAGTGTTAAAGAGGTAGCAGTAAAAACACCATAGGTTTGGTAAGCATCTAATGCGTATTGTGAACAACTGGGTTCAAATCGACAGCTTCTCATTATCAGTGGGCTGATAAAATATCTGTAGAACTTGATGATATAAATAAAGATTTTATTCATATTTAGCTATTTTTTGCCAATGATTATTTATTGAAAAGGATAACTCCTGTTTCGTCGCATCATTAGCCTTTGAATTACATAAAACGACCATATCATAAGCTATAAAAGATTGGTTTGATAGCCTAAACGACTCTCTAACCAACCTTTTTATTTGATTTCTTTTGGTTGCTTTTCGTACTTTTTTTTTTGCTATAGCAAGGCCAAGGCGAGATTGCTGTTGCCCTG
>Ga0209081_1001759_pt1 | contig 12846 bp, 8 predicted proteins | sample GOMGulsemesocosm_4_FD_184636 | JGI IMG/M metagenome (GOLD analysis project Ga0209081, IMG submission 184636) | Methane-oxidizing microbial communities from mesocosms in the Gulf of Mexico - GOM15B Gulf of Mexico (SPAdes) (version 2) | ecosystem: Environmental > Aquatic > Marine > Cold seeps... | reverse complement strand
CTTCACGGCCTAGCTGGTAATTGCTGCCGCGCTCGTCGCCGCCCCAGTACTGCATGATTTCACACATGCTCACGCCGCGAATCAATTGGCTGGCTTGATCGCGGTAGTAGGGGATAAATACATCGCTGTCGCGCATGGCCTTGGCCAGCCCCACGCCGACAGCCTCCTGGCCAAGGCAGGAGGGGTAGGTACCCATCTGCCCAGTGCGCTGCAGGGCGATGCACTTTTTATCGAAACTGCGGGTGAGCACCATTGCCTTGTAGAAGTCGATTAGCTGTGCGGTGGTTAGGTTTTTGGGCAGTGCTTGTGCTAGCTGGCCGCTGGGATCGATAAACTGCAGAGTGGATGTTTCAGCCGAGCCCTGTTGAGGCAGCATCGGCGACACTACGCCGGCGGTTAGTCTAGCTTGACCTGATTCAGTGGAACGGCGCATGACGGCTGCCTTGGTTGAGTGGTGCTTGAGACGTGCTCGCGAGTGTTTGTTGGGTGTGCTGGGCTGGATGGGGTCCATGTAAATGCAGCTTGGCCTCGGCTAGTCGCTCGCAGACGCTGAGGGTGTCGCTGTTTAGGTGGTGCGCCTGTATGAAAATTTCTTGCAGGGTGCTGCCTATCTGTTGAATTTTCTTGTCAACGGCGTCCAGCTCTGCGTGCTGGTAGTGACGCAGGCTGACGAATATCAAGCCGCCGGCATTGATGGCGTAGTCGGGGGCAAAGAGGATGTTGCGTTGGTGCAGCTGTTGCGCCAGGGCGGGGCTGGCCAATTGGTTGTTAGCGGAGCCGGCGATGGCGGCGCATTGCAGCAGCGGCAGGGTTTGCTCGTTGATGCAGCCGCCCAGTGCGCAAGGTGCCAGCACATCACAGGGGACCGCTAGGATATCGTTTGCTGCGACGGCATCGCAATGCAGCAGCGCCTGAGCGTCCTTGACGAGTTGCGGGTTGGTATCGGCTAGGGTCAGGCGAGCGCCTTGAGCGTGGGCCGCTTTTGCGAGGTTCATGCCGACCTGCCCGAGTCCCTGTATGGCAATGTGTACTCCCTTGAGGGAATCGTACTGCAGGCGGCTGGTGACTGCGGCCTTAATTCCTATTAGTACGCCCTGGGCGGTATAGCGCGAGGGGTTACCTGCGACGCTGGTGCTGGTGACGTACTGGCTGCGGCTGGCGAGAATGTCCATGTCCTTGGAGCTGGTGCCGGAGTCAACCGCGGTGATGTAGCGACCGCCCAACTCATTGATGAAATCGGCGAAAGCCAAAAGCAGTTGTTGGCGATCATAGGGTTTTTGGGGCTCGATGATGACCGCCTTGCCTCCGCCTTGAGGAAGCTCGGCGAGGGCGGCTTTATAGCTCATGCTGCGGGCGAGGTTAATGGCGTCTTGAACGGCTTCTGTGTCGCTCTGGTAGGGCAGTAAGCGGCAGCCGCCAAGGGCCGTGCCTCGGCGGTTAGAGTGGATGGCAACTATGGCTTTGAGCTGCGCACGGGGGACGTTTTTAAAATGCAGTTCACCCAGCTGCGCTTGTTGCATGAGATTAAACATGTGCACCTCGCTGTTGGAATTTAAAGGCGACGACCCTAGGCTGGTTGAATATGATGATGCCGCTACCGTTGATATTGGAGGTCGTTCGCCGGTCGTGCTGTACGTATCCATTCCTGTATTGAGTATAGTGTTAGAGCTTATTGCAGAGGGTTTGGTTTTAGATGTAGGGGTTATATGCTTGTGTATTTATGTTCTTTTGTACTCTAAAGGCGTAATTTGAAGCGGTTTTGTCCTAATTGGAATTCAGTTTTAGGATTTTATGCTTCAGGTGAGAGTGTTTGGGTGTTGTATTAGGATGAAATTTATCGTCGTGTGTTGTGTTTTTTTGACTCTCGGCGTTGTGAGTTATTGGGTGGGATGAGGTATATGCCGGCGGTTCGAGTAGAGGGTCACGTAGAGTCAGGTTTTGAAGCGGTTGCGCAGGTGTTTGCCGACAACTTTCAGCAGTGTGGTGAGCAAGGTGCGGCATTTTCGGTTGTACACGAAGGGCAATTACTGCTGGATATTTGGGCGGGAAGTCGGGACAAGGCGGCTCAACAGCCTTGGCTGGAGGATACCCGGACGACCATATTCTCGGCGGGCAAGGCGTTTGTCGCAGTGTGTGTCCTGCAGCTAGTGGAGCGTGGGTTAATACAGCTGGATCAGCCGATAGCGCAATACTGGCCAGAATTTTCGGCGGCGGATAAAGCCCTGGTGACGGTGAGGCAGGTGTTGTGTCATCGCTCGGGGGTTAACGCGTTTCATGAGCCAGTGGATGAGAAGGCGATATTTGACTGGGCGGCCATTGTTGAGCGCGTGGCGGCCGAAGCGCCTTGGTGGGAACCTGGCAGTGCACAGGGTTACTCGCCGATACTGTACGGCTGGGTGCTGGGTGAATTGGTTCGGCGTGTCAGCGGTGCAAAGTCCTTTAATGATTATTTTCAGACTCATATCGCGGCACCGCTGGGGCTGGACACGGAGTTTGGGGTGGCTGATGTCGCGTTGGCGGGATTGGCGGACATGGTGCCTAATCGTGAGAAGTTGCCACAGCTTAACCGCAACGGCATGACGGAAATCATGCGGGCAGACCCCCGGGGGCTGGCCAATCGAGCTTTTGGCAACCCGCCGAGTTTGCTGTTCGGGACCAATTCGGATAGTTGGCGTCAGGCGCAAATCCCCGCGGCCAATGCCCAGTCCTCGGCTCGCTCTCTGGCTCAATTCTATGGCAGCTTGAGCAATGCTGCGGATGAAAGACTGCTGGCGAGGGCGATGAAACCCAGCTGCTGGACGCCACAGAGTCAAGCGCAGGACAGCGTACTAAAGAACGACATAACGTTTGCCCTAGGCTTTATGTGTTGGCCGAATTCGGATCAGCTGCAGCGCTTTGGACACCCAGGTGCAGGGGGCACGTTGGGTTATGGCGATGCCAAGCATCAGGTGGGGGTGGGTTATGTCACGCGCTGTATGGGGCAGGCGATTTTGTTGGATCACCGAGCGGATCGATTGTTAGAAGCGACCTATGCGGCTTTGGGTTTAGCTCGAGGGTAACGTGACGAGTGAATAAAGCGTGACTTGGGTTATGCAAAGCCTTAATTCGTAGCCTAGTTAAGGGTGGGCACGTTAGAATGTTGGCTCGCTAACGTGCCCAAACCCGTTTGTCGAAGCATAACCGCCACAGGAAATGCCGATGGCGGTACTACCTGCTAAACACTGAGAATACTATGAAGCTAGACCCAGCCGCGACGGAAATGATCACGCAGTTACGCGAGGCGGTGGATGACTTACAGATGCGCGTGGTATTTCAAGAGGATACCTTACAAGTATTGAACGACGTGATATCCACGCAAGATCAGCAGATCACTGAAATGCGCGAGCAGTTGCGCTTTTTAGTCGAAAAATACAAGAGCGTTTCTTACTCTCTGGAACAGTCACAGCCGAGCTCTGCGCAAGAGCGCCCGCCCCACTATTAGTATCTTTTAAGTATCCCCTATGGCTGGGCCGAGAGTTTGAGCGCCGCGCTACGGGGTCTTCAGGTGAATTCGCACTCGTCGTTCCCAAAAGGGATCTACTTTTGGTGCCGCTTATTGGCGGGCAACCAGCTTGACTCAAAGCAGCGCCTAGCTTGTGAACTCGCCTGAAGGTCTGAGTTGCAGTGACATTACACTGAGGTGCTCTAGGCTGTTTCTGTGTTACCGACGGCATTTTAAGTTTGCTCTATGGGTTGCTTGTCTATACTCAATGGATAATGACAACTGGAAGTTTCACTGTGCTTTTGGCTCGATCGCTTAAGTACAGTTTCTGGTCATGGAGTAGTGCCCCTCATGCCTGAACAGCCCTCTACTAGCCCGTTTAGAGATAAACCCTCTATTGGTATTCCTGCTGGAGCCTTGCTTAGCGATGCTATGTCAGCGGATATTGCAAGCGCTTCGCTGTATGAACGCCTCTTTGCGACCCAGGCGCCAGCTTGGCACTGGGATTTACGCAGTGGCACGCTGATTGTTAATGAATATTTTAAGGTTAACTTGGCCCCAGCTATCAGCAGTTTGCGAGACCTGCTGGGTATTTTAACCTCTGAGTCTGGTGAGCGATTGTTGACCTGCATCGGTGGCTCGTTACGTGATCAGCGCCCATTCAGCTGTGAGCTGCTCACAGATCAAGGGGGCAGCAGCCAATCACTGCTGGCTTGGGGGTTGCCACTTGAGGGTAACCCCGACACGCAGTCCATTGCCGGTATTTTTTTATCTCCCCATGGTCTAGAGTCGGCGGTATCGATGCATCGCTCGGATCTACTGTTTGAGCGACTGTTTCACTTCTCCCGCGCCTCGACATGCATTATTGACCGCGATGGGAACTTAGTACGCTATAACCCCGCATTTCAGCAGCTGTTTCATGTTCAGGGTGACCATCGGCGGGGGCACTCAAAACCCTATAATTTCTTTCTGGACCCGAGGGTTGCTCAGGTCATCGAGGTGGATAAATACCGTGCAGCGCTGCATGCCGGAGAGCAATTGGAATTTGATGTTCGCTATCAAGTCGCATGGAGTCACCCTGTACGTGAGTTGGAGTTATCCGTACGGGTGATACCGGTTAAAGATAAGCTTGGGCGGGTGCTGCATGTTTTTGTGCAATTTGATGATCAGTCCTATCAGAGTCAGGTGGAGCAGAGCCTTAAAGAGCAGGATCAATTGCTGTCGTCGATTGTCGACAACGCTCACTCGTTAATTACGGTTAAAAACTTAACCGGTCAGTATCTGCTCGCCAATCGAGAGTTTCACAACTACCTTGGCGAGCGTCATGGCGATGTGCTGGGACAGACCGATCATGAGTTATTTGCCGCTGATCCCGCGCAGCTGAGTTGCAGTCGTGACCGTGAAGTTGTTCAGCAAGGGCGCTCGATCTCTAGTGAAGAGGTATTGGTTAATACCGCGGGTCAGCAGAAAACATTTTGGGTCGTGCGTTTTCCAATCCGCATTGACGGCCAGACCATTGCGGCGGTGGGCAGTGTTTTAACCGATATTACCCCCCGCATAGACGTCGAGCGGGAATTGCAGCAGCAGAGTCAAGAAGTGCAGCTGCTCCTCGACTCTATTCAGTCGGTTATCTGGTATCTAGATCGCTGGGGTATGGTTAAGCAGGGTAATCATCAAGCCGCTAGATGGATGCCGTTGGATGTCGCAACAGGGAAATCCTTTTTAGAAATAGCCCCCCATTGGGATGATCCAGCTGAACGACACAGAGAAATTATGGCGGTTATTCGCAGCGGTGAAGCGCTTCTTAATACACTAGAGAGCTGCCATGTCGGGGATGAGATCGCCTGGTATAAGGTCGATAAGATACCCACGAAAAACACGGTGGGTGATGTCACTGGTCTATTGTTGATGCTCACCGATGTCACAGAGAGTCGAGCACGCGAACAGGCGCTGGCAGAGAGTGAGGCGCGCTACCGTGCTTTTATCGCCAACAGTTCTGAAGCTATGTATCGCTTCGATCTTCACCCCCCAGTTGATATTCGCTTGGATTATGACACGCAAGCCACACTGATTTTTCGCGATGCGGTGATGGCGGAGTGTAATCAGGTAATGGCGAGGTTGCTTGGCGTGAGCAGGCCGCAGGACCTGCTAGGCATAGATATGTCTGGCATGTCCCAGAGCGGTGGTTACTTAAAAGATGATCTCCGTGAGTTTGTGGCTAATGGTTATCGTTTGATCGATAAAGAATCGAATATGGAGGGCCCTCAGAGCGATGGCTTTTTTTTCCAGCGTTCGGCAATTGGTATTATTGAAGATGGTTATCTGACGCGTCTCTGGGGAACTTCCCGAGACATCACCGAACGACGCTTGTACATCGATAAACTTGAGTACCAAGCCAATCACGACTCTCTCACCCTTCTGCCCAATCGAAATCTACTCTATACCCGTTTGAGTGCAGAGCTTAACGCGCAGCGCGAAGGGCAGGCGTTTGCATTGCTGCTGATCGACCTTGATCGTTTTAAGGAGATCAATGACACATTGGGGCATCAGGCGGGTGACAGCCTGTTGAAGCAGTTGGGGCCTAGGCTCGGCTCGGCGGTTGCTGAGCATCATGCGACGGTGGCGCGTTTGGGTGGCGATGAGTTTGCCATTCTTTTACCGCGTATACGTAACGTACAGCAGGCGGTGGTGGCTGGGCATAAAATACTGGATGCTATCCGTCAGCCCTTTCAGCTTGAAGGGTTGGACGCGGAGATAAGTGCCAGTATTGGTGTTAGCACCTGCCCGGCACAAGCTTCGGACATAAGCACCTTAATGCGTTACGCCGATGTGGCTATGTATCACGCGAAGGCGGAGCGCTTGGGGATATCGGTGTATCAAGCCAGCTACGACCCTCACTCAACCAAGCGCTTAACCCTGCTGAGTGAGTTAGGCAGGGCAATTCGCGAAGACCAGTTGGAGCTGTATTTCCAGCCAAAAGTGAATGTCGCGAGAAAACGTGTTTATGGATTTGAGGCTTTGCTGCGCTGGAATCACCCGAAGATGGGTTTTATTCCCCCTGGTGAGTTTATTCCTTTGGTTGAGGTAACCGAACTGATCCAACCGTTAACCTCATGGGTACTGGAGCGGAGTGTTAAACAGGCTGCGCAGTGGCATCGGCAGGGTTTGGGTTTTTCCGTGGCCGCTAACTTGTCGGCGCAGAATTTGTTGGATGAGGGTTTTGCTGAGCAGGTTTGTGAACTCTTGGCGCGCTATCAATTACCGGCAGAATTCCTAGAGCTGGAGATTACGGAAAGCGCGATCATGGTAAACCCCGACAGGGCAGGCAGGACCTTAGATGCGGTTAATGCGCTCGGTGTGGGCCTATCGATTGATGATTTCGGCACGGGCTATTCCTCGCTGGCTTACTTAAAGCGTTTACCTGTGCAAGCGCTAAAGATAGATTACTCGTTTGTCATCTCAATGCTCACCGATCAGCAGGATGAGATCATCGTTAATTCGACCATTAATTTGGCTCACAACCTGGGTCTAAAAGTCGTCGCGGAGGGCGTAGAGGAGGAGGCGTTGCTCGATAAATTGGAGGCGATGGGTTGTGAAATGGCGCAGGGGTATTTTATTGCGCGCCCTATGCCCGTGTCTCAAGTGGATGCTTGGCTGAGAGATTCGGGCTGGCATTAATTGGGGTGCTGGCGCAGTCGTGAGAATAGGCAGTACGCTTTACAGCTGGTTTTTTTCGCGCATGCTGCGTATGTCTTTTAGGCGTTCTTCTAATAGAGCCGTTTTGTGGTAGCTGCCTTTGGCCAGTTTAAGCGCATTGTTGAGCTGTGTTTGCGCTTTGTCATAGACCCCGTTGAGAATGAAGTACTCTGCTCGAGCGGTGTGGACGCTGAGGATATTACCTGCCAGACCGTGTACTTCAGCCAGTAGATACCAGACATAGTCATTCTTGGGTCGGCGCTTTGCGTGGGCTTCGAGTACTTCTTCGCTCAGTGGGTAGTTGCCCGACTTCATCAATAGCTCGGCATAACGCAGGTTAAGCGCGTGGTTCTCGGGTTGTTTGTCTAGCTGCTGCTTGAGTTGTGCCAGCGCAGTGGCGTAGTTTTCAGCCGCGCCGTTAATATCGGCTTGTGCTATGACGTAAGCGACTTTCTCTGGGCTGTGTTGCAATAGTGGGTGCAGTGTTTGTTGAGCCCGCTCAAGTTGGTTGCTGGCGGTTAGGGCCAGTACTAAGCCGTAGCGGCTGGCGTCGGAATTTAGGGTGTCACCTTCTAGCTCGTTATCAAATCGAGCCACAGCTTGTTGCGGTGTGGTTTCATGCACCATGAGCGCGCGAGCGCGCATTAGGTGGTAGTCCAGCGAGTCTGGGTATTGGCGCATAGGGTATTTGATGGCGCGGTTACGTGAATCCGCTATACGACTTTCAGTCACTGGGTGCGTTAAGAGGAACTCAGGAGGTCTACGTGTGTAGCGGGTGGCTCGCAGCATACGCTCAAACATCTCGGGAATGGCGTTGGGGTCAAACTGCGCTTCGGCCATGGTGAGCATACCGATACGGTCGGCTTCTTGTTCGTTTTTACGGCTAAAGCGCAGTTTTGAATCCAGCGCGGCAGCTTGGGTGGCCGTGAGGGCTGCGAGGCCGGCGTCTCCCCCAGCGGTTGCCGCGAGCACGAGACTGCCGAGCATAGCCATCATGGTGGGAATGGAATTCTGTTTTTGCTTCTCGACGCCTCGGGCAAAGTGGCGCTGACTCAAGTGAGCCAGTTCGTGGGATAACACAGAGGCTAATTGCGCTTCACTCTCAGCAAAGTTAAAAAGACCGGTATGCACACCGACGACCCCACCGGGCACGGCGAAGGCGTTCATGCTGGGGTTTTTTACGAGGATTAACTCAAGGTGCCTATCGCTCAGCTGGCTGTGTTGAGCCAGCTGAGCGAGCAGCTCCTCTAAGTAAGTGTAGAGCTGTGGGTCGGAGAAGGTTGCGACTTGGCTGCGATACATTCTCAGCCAAGTTTGTCCCAGTGCGCGCTCTTTTTGCGGCGATACTAAGGCGGAACTGGCATCCCCTAGTTCTGGGAGGTCGATGTCTGCGGCCAAGCCTGGCTGAGGTATTATTAGCGCCGCTGTTAGGCTTATCGTGACGGCGAGCAGTTTTCGACGAAAAAAAGGTTTCATGACGAATAGGGTACCGAGGCTATGCTGTGAGTCCGAGCTTGTTAATGATCGATGCGCGGTCCCGTTTAGGAGTATATTGCGCACGGTTAAAAGGGCGTGGGACTTTCGCTTGAAGACAATGGGGTTTACTCTAGCGCACTTAATCGCCGCTATCTAGCGTCCTAATTAGTGTGCGCTGGTCAGTTCGTTTAAGCTTTGACTGCAAAGACCCAGTAATTATCCCTGACCTCGGTATTTAAACACCTGGGGGAATATATGGGGGCTTGGGCAATGGGTAGGTTATGTGTCTTAGTCGGCGCGATGTAAATGGTCAAAAATTGAGTGGTAGAAAAAGTGAAAGCGGATGAAAATTGATCAGTATCTCGATACGTCTGGGTTGGATTGTCCTATGCCGCTGTTGAAAGCCAAGCAGTGTTTAAACAAGATGGCCGTGGGTGAGTGTTTACGGGTGGTGGCGACGGACGCAGGCTCCGTGCGTGATTTCAAATCTTTTGCCGACCTTAGTGGTCACTGTTTACTTGAGTCCCGAGTCGATGAAAGTCGTTATATTTATGTTTTGCAAAAAGCGTGACGAGGTAGAAGATGCTGAAGGTTTTTAAACTCTGGTCTGACCGCTATTTCGGCGACGAAGAAGCCGTGATCTTGGCGTTGTTATTGGCGGGTAGTTTAACGCTGGTATTGACCATGGGTAGTATTCTGGCGCCGGTTATTGCCAGTATTATCATTGCTTTCCTTATGCAGGGTATGGTGTCGCGTTTTAGGATTTGGGGGCTTTCTCACCGGTTTGCCGTTTCCCTGACGACGCTCATATTAATGAGCGCCCTTGTCGGTGCGTTACTGTTCTTACTGCCGGTTATTTGGCAGCAGCTGGTGAGATTGTTTGCAGAAGTCCCAGGCATGCTGATTGAGTGGCAGCGTTTGCTGTTGCGGTTACCTGAACAGTATCCGCAGTTGGTTTCCAGTGCGCAGGTGGAAGAGTTGATCGCGTTGGCGGGTAGTGAGCTCGGGCAGTTGGGGCAGGGGGTGTTGTCATTCTCTGTATCCAATTTACCCATCTTGCTGAGTGGGTTGATTTACCTTGTAGTCGTGCCCATATTAGTGTTTTTTTTCCTCAAGGACAGTGAGACCATCTTACAGTGGGTGGGCAGCTTCTTGCCTTCTAAACGCCCTCGAATGCAGCAGATTTGGCTGGAGATGAACGCGCAGGTGGCGAGCTATGTACGCGGTAAGGTCATTGAGATCTTAGTCGTCGGTGGCGCCAGTTACTTCACCTTCTTATTGTTAGGGCTCAACTACGCGCTTCTATTGGGTGTGGCTGTGGGTTTGTCGGTGTTGATCCCTTACATTGGGGCGATGGTCGTGACGCTGCCGGTGGTGATGATTGCTTTTTTACAGTGGGGCATAGGCGCTGATTTTTATTGGGTGTTTTTTACCTACTGTTTTATTCAGGCGTTGGACGGCAATTTGTTGGTGCCGTTGTTGTTTTCTGAAGCCGTGAATTTACATCCAGTGGCCATTATCGTCGCTGTGCTTTTCTTTGGTGGGTTGTGGGGCTTTTGGGGGGTGTTTTTCGCGATACCTTTAGCGACCCTGTTAAAAGCAATTTATAGTGCATGGCACCAAGGTATGGATGGCAGCGCTGACAACGTACCTGTGGACTCGGTGGGTGTTTGACCTCCGCGCTTAGCTGGTTGTTCTTTTTGGTGGTACTGAGGTGGTAGATTTGCAGAGCGTAAACGAAGTCATAGCTGGGGGTGGGCGCTGGTTGCCTCGTGTTCGAGTGTCGAGTCGTCGTGTTTCCATCGCCGCGGTGATGCTTGTGGTCAGTGCAGTGTGTCTAGCGGCTACGACAAAGCCAGTGAGTGTTGTGCAGAGCACAAATGATGCGCGTGAATACCAGTACCTAGTCTTAGAAAACGATCTGCAGGTGTTGCTGGTTTCAGACCCTAGCACCGATAAAGCTGCGGCGGCTTTAGATGTTGCGGTCGGCAGTGGCGATGATCCCCGTGAGCGACAGGGTTTGGCGCACTTCTTGGAGCATATGCTGTTTCTCGGTACCGAAAAATACCCTGAAGCGGACGATTATCAGCGCTTTATTTCCCAGAATGGTGGCAGCCATAATGCCTACACCAGCAACGACCACACTAACTACTTCTTTGATGTCGAGGCCTCTAGCCTTGAACCGGCTCTGGATCGCTTTGCGCAATTTTTTCTGACCCCGTTGTTCAGTGTTGAATATGTCTCGCGTGAGCGCCATGCGGTGGACTCTGAATACAAATCTAAGATCCAGAACGGTTACCGCCGCCAGCTCGATGTGTTGCGCCAGCTAATGAATAAAAAGCACCCGCTGTCGAGCTTCAGCGTTGGAAGTTTAGATAGTCTTGCCGACCGCCCCGGGGCGTCTGTACGTGATGATTTGTTGGCGTTTTATGAGCGACACTATTCATCCGATCGCATGACGCTGGTTTTGCTTGGGCGCGAAAGTTTGGAACAGCTTGAGAGCTTGGTGCGTTCGCACTTTGCGACGGTTGAGCAGCGCCCAGCGGCGCGACGTGTTGTGGATCAGCCGTTGTTTCGCAGCTCTATGCTGCCTGCTCAGGTGGATATAAAGCCGATAAAAGATCAGCAGAGCCTAACCTTGATGTTCCCAATCCCTTCGGCAGAGGAATATTACCGCCAAAAGCCTCTGCAGTACTTGGGCAACATTCTCGGGCATGAGGGCAAGGGTAGCCTGCTGTCGCGGCTGAAGTCAGCGGGTTGGGCTGAAGGTTTGAGCGCTGGGGCTGGTTTTTCCGGGCGCAATCAGGGCACGTTTAGTATCAGTATTCAGTTAACGCCCGAGGGTTTGGTGGAGCAGGATAAGGTTGTAGCGACGACCTTCAAAATGATCCAAAAGGTTCGTGAGGGCGGGGTTGAGGCCTGGCGTTTTGACGAGCAGCGAAAGCTCAGCGATATGGCGTTTGATTTTGCAGAAAAATCTGAGCCGATACACACCGTAAGTCGGTTGGCTAATAACCTACATAAGTATGCGCCTGAGCATGTGCTCGAAGGTGATTACTTACACGAGGGCTTTGATGCGCGGTTGGTGTCGCGCTATTTGCGTTATCTCAAGCCCGACAATGTTTTACGTGTTGTTACCGATCCTGGGTTGCAGGACGCGGAGAGCAGCTCTCCTTATTACGAGACACCTTATACGGCTCGTACTCAGAGATTTCAGACGGCGACATTGCCTAAGTATTTCTTAGCCCAGTTGCAGTTGCCGGAGAAAAATCCCTTTATTCCCAAACGCCTAGGGCTTAAGCAGCAGTTAGGCCTTTCAAAAGGCTTGCAGCGGTTGAAATCTACAGGGCCGCTAGAGTTGTGGCACCACCAGGATACGAGCTTTGGTACGCCTAAAGCGAGTATGAAGATACGCGTAAAATCCCCCATCGTAGGTCAGAGTGCGTTGACTGCGGCTCAGGCGCAGCTGTTTGCTGAGTTGGCGTCTGATGCTCTGATTGAGTACTCCTACCCAGCAGCGCTGGCGGGGCTGCACTACCAAATCAGTGCGAACAGTCGTGGATTTGATATCTCCGTATCTGGTTACAATGACCGCCAGGGGTTATTGCTAAAACGCTTGCTCAGTGTGATACAGCGGGCGCGCTTTACCGAAACACGTTTTGACGGGTTGAAGGCTGAGCTGTTGCGGCGCTGGCGTAATAGCCAACAGAAAACCCCTTATCAGCAGTTGTTTTCCATGGCGCCGGCAACGCTTTATGCCCCCTATTGGCATGAGCTGGAAATGGCCGACGCGCTCGAAGCCTTAAGTTTTGGCGAGTTTAAGCAGTTTGTCGCGCAGGCTTTTATGGGTGCGGAGCTGAAGGTGTTGATGTACGGCAATGTGTTTGAACAGGAGGCACTCAAGCTTGGAGCCATGTTACAAAGCAAGCTGCATGGCTCGCCGGACGATGAGGTGTCCATGCCCGAAGCCAGTGTCGTTCGTTTGCGCGGCGCACCCTTGCAGCAGCACGTTAAAACCAGCCATCCGGATGCGGCGGTGGTGTTTTATTTGCAGGGGGCGGGGGACTCAGTGAAAGATGCGGCAATCAATGCATTGCTGCGACAGAGTCTGCAGTCGTCATTTTTCCATCGCTTGCGCACCGAGAAACAGCTGGGTTATATCGTATTTGTGTCGAGTATGGGGCTGAAGTCGG
>Ga0209081_1001757_pt1 | contig 12850 bp, 13 predicted proteins | sample GOMGulsemesocosm_4_FD_184636 | JGI IMG/M metagenome (GOLD analysis project Ga0209081, IMG submission 184636) | Methane-oxidizing microbial communities from mesocosms in the Gulf of Mexico - GOM15B Gulf of Mexico (SPAdes) (version 2) | ecosystem: Environmental > Aquatic > Marine > Cold seeps... | reverse complement strand
CTTCGGTAGGCGTTAAATTATGCGGTGGAAATAATAATTTTAATATTTGATCTTTACGTTCTTGGCTATATTTATTCATGTCACTGTCCTTAAAAATTAGTAGTGACATCTATTCTGACAGCTAGGGAATACCAGAAAACCAAAAGACGCCTGCAACTATAACAACAACGAAAAGCGAATAAGTATTAAAATTAAACTTTTTAAGGAAATTTTTCCACGTAACTAGATCTAACCTTATATAGGCGATAATATAAGATATATATCATGATATAAAAGTTAATATGTATCAGTTCATGTGTAAAAAATGGGACTATAAAGAAATATAACAATGCGATATACAAGTCTAGTTTTTTAATTTTTATCTTGTATAAAAATGGGATTAAAACAATCCAAAAAAAGAAAAAAAGTATATAAGATACAACTCCAATTAAACCATAATAATACAATAAAAACATGTACCCATTTTCTATATAATCCACCCCCCCGTTACCCGTCATATAGAAAACAGATGGCTTACTCTTTATACCTATCAAGGTATCAATAAAGCTACCATTAATATACTGGTTCCATATACCTAATGTTAATCCAACACGGTTACTCAAACTATGAGTAGCAAATAATAATTCCGACTCTACAGTTAAAAATAAACCTACCAATACAAGCACTAAAACAGACAAATATATTAATATATTTCGTCTGAATATCGAAACTACACTAATAATAAAAGTAACCCTATTTAAAGCTAAATTGGCTAATGCAAGAGACAAAAATGATAGTTTCTTATTTGAAGATAGTAGTAAGATAAATGTCATTAAACCTAAAATACCAAAAGTTTGCGGGATATCTGATAACCCTATAAATGCATCTACAAAAGCTAAACCTTTTTGAGCCATATTATAAGTAAAAGGATTAGAGTTTTTTAAAAACAAAATATCAAAAATAGAAACCATACAACCTACAAAAAAGCTAGAAATGACAGATCTTTTAATAATATTAAAGAAACCATCATAATATTTAGGTATCGAAATAAACCATAATAAAAAGACTAGCACAATAAAAGAGGATTCACTTACGCCACTAGCAGAATCAATAAGTATGGTAAAAAACATATAAATTGCAGTCAATAGCATGCCTACAATTTTAATTTTTCTTGGGAAATAGAATAAATTCAGTGCCGTCGAAATTATTATTGCTGACTTAGTTACTACACCAGAAAATGTACCGGATGAAATAGCAAAAAATAAAAGTAATATGCTTACAACTTGATAAATAGTTTCTTTACTGATCTTTGTTATTACCCTCATAAAAGTTACATTCAAACCTAATTGTTATTGTTTTTGTTAAAAAGCATTGGTTGAATAACGCAGCTTTAGTATAGAATAAAATCGATAGCATGATTTATCTATCATTAATTAATTTTTCAAGCAATATATTGGCACTATTAGCCCAATTGAAAGTTGTAATGACTTGTTCAGTTTTAGCGGTTAAATTCGGCTTGTTTTTTTGTTGTTCTATATTATTAAACAAAGAAACAATACTGTTTTCATTATTATCAAAAGTACCACTAAGATATGGAGTCAACTCAGACAGCGCCGTGTTATCAGCACTGTAAGAAGGACAGCCTAATGCTATAGCTTCTAACGGAGGTATGCCAAAACCTTCGCCTTTAGATGGATAAATAGCAGCAGTAGCATGCTGATATAACCAAACCAGTTCCGACTTTTCTATTCCTTGCAGGTGTATAATTTTCTTCTTAAAGTCATTAGTTAAATATTTTTCAAGCTCTGGATACGATAATGCAGGGGCACCTACTAAGAGTAACTTTACATCGTTTCCAATATTGGACTTCAGGAATGATTCAATAAGTAAATGTTGATTTTTTCGGGGTTCGAAACGGCTAACATATAGATAAAACTTGTCATTTTCTAATGGTTTTATTGATTTTGCTGCCACCGTTGAAATATCGTCAATTGCATTTGGCGTTACAACAACATCTTGCAATGGTAAATTAAAATGCTGACTAATCTGTTGTTTAGAATATTCTGATACCGTAAGTACAATATCGCTTCGTAAAGCACCTAACTTGAATAAGCAGTAATTTTGAATTCGATAACTTAACGGAAAGTTTTCTGGAAAGTCTAAAAACAATACATCATGTATAGTATTGATCCACTTATTACGCTTAGTTAACGGAGTAATATATTGGAAGTGTGAATAGTCAGGTTTTATCTTCTTTACTAAAGCGTCAAATTCAAACGCTAAACGTTGGTACTTATTTTTGCTTGTTAAAGGGACCCAAGTAACATTACTGAATTTACCAAAGTATTTATCAACACTTTCTTGTTTTTGAGTAGCAATATAAATATCACACTCTTCTCGTTTACTCAGCTCTGAATATAAACCTGAAATATACGAACTAGTACCTTGGTGCTTGCCATCTAGTACGTGAGCATCAACTAAAATTTTAATTTGTTTCAATCGAAAATTCCTTATTTTCTAACACATTAATAACAAGTAAGGAATATATAAGAAACCAAAATATACTTGTATTAAAGTTGCTATTGAAAAAGACAAATAGCGCTAATGGAATTAAAAGAATAATCCCTTTGATATTCTTCATTAAACGCCAAATAAAATAGAGTAATACCAATGTAGCTAAGACCCCGTAATCGTACAAAAAAGCAGGAAAAAAAGGTAAGTCCATATTAGGTTTCCCGTCAGCACCAAACCACTCAGGATCAATATGCAAAATGTATTTTTCTCCAAAGTATGCTGTTGATGTTCCTGCACCATTACCTAACAAAAAGTTACTTAACTGAGCTACCTCAAGATCGCGAAAGTACTCTACAAATGGCCCAAATCGAAACCAAGCAGATGCATCTGCATATTTAATAGCATCAAATAGGTCCCAAAGAGAACCATGAGTTACGAAATCACTGAGCACCTCTAATAGTGGTTTCAACCTATCAAAATCAAAAGATAAAAAAGGTAATAACAATGCAGTTACAGCGATCCATAACGGAAGTTTACCAAATACAAACACACCTCCGAATGCACAAATAAAAATAACTAATAGGGCAATTTTATTTGTTGATAACAGCATAAAACTCTTGCGCCAAATTTTTAATATTATCAGGATGTATACAACGTATATCGCTCTTAGGGTTACTGATCATGCCATTACAGGCCGCCTTAAGCATACTATCAACGAATTGAGCTTTTGTTAATTTAACTTCTTTAGCTTCGATTAATACATCTTTGTTAAAGTGCTCTAAAGATACGACATGACAATTTTCTAACTCTCTAAAATAAACATCTGAGAAACAAAAGCTCTTACTGCCCATAAGTGAAGCTTCTAACGCAGCTGTACCTGAAACAGTAAATACACCTATTGAGGCTTTAATTAACGCTTTAGTATTGGCATTGTCATTTACTAATAATACTCTTGGATAACGAGTTAGTTTTTTGTAAAAAGCATAACTCCGATCCCCAATTGCATTAGAATGCTCTTTAACCGCAAGAAATTCATCATCTTTTAGCTGTGAGGCAATATTGCGAATATTTAATAATTGATTATCATAATACTTACCAATAACATCAATACTTGCTTCAGGTTGTTTATGAAGTGGGTATAAGTAAAACTTTTTATCTTTCAAATCACTGGCGTTGTATTTTTTAACAATTGTATATATTTTAGCTCGTATAAATTTAAGCCCACCTGCAGTAAAACGTTGAAGCCTAGATGCTTCAAGAGTGGGGTCTTGTTGATCCACCTGTTTAAAAAACAAATTACTCAGCTTCGAAAACTGTGACTTTACACTATTCGATTTTTTAATGATTTGATCATTTAACTTAAGATAGTCTGGTGGCGGCAATTCATTGCTATCATCAATAATAGTGTTTATATATCTTTCTTTCATTTCAAGTGCTATGTCTTGAGTGTTTTTATGTTGAGACAAATCACGTTGAAATTCATCAAGAAAAAAACCAAAGGTTTGCTGCGGAATACGTAAAGTATGTGGGTTATAATAAATGGTTTCACATTCATTAACTTGTAAGCAAATTCTATTAATTAATACCTCATGACTCCAAGTTACTTCGCCAAATACCGCTTTAATGTTATTGGACGTTAAAAAATCAAAAGCGGTGTATTTTAGTTTCTGGAGGTATTTCTCTCCTATAACTACTCTATGTTTTAAAATTCGATCGCGAATAAGAATATCATTTGAAACAATGTCACTGATGCATTCAGGGAATGATAGAGTATCTACCGGCGTAGCTAATATCGTTGAAATGCCAATGTAAAGAACATTTTCAGTGCCCCAGCGTTTAGCTAACCGATCATATATGGCTTTATTTGGACAAATCCAAAAAATTTCACAGCCTTTTTGCCGTAATTCAATAGCTATTTTTTCATACAGTTCAGTTAGATAAAAGTTACTGATAAAACAAATTTTTGAAGACATTTTATAATTCTTTCTCAAAGAATTGAGAATCACCTTTTTTATTTACTAACTTAATGATATCAGTTTCTATAAACTGATATTTATCATTCTTTTTAATTGCAGGTACTCCTGCATAGAACCCACTTTCACTAATTGATTTACTAACCACTGAAGCAGCACCAATACTAACGTTAGAACAAATTGAAACACCCAGATTAAAAATAGTAGAGCTACCTATATATACATTATCAGCAATAAAAATTTCACCTTGAAGTCTATTTCTATAGACATCAAAACCATGAGTCCAAAATTGTGAACCATATCCGCCAATAATTACGTTATTACCAATAGTAATATCACTTGTTAAATCTAACGCATTCCTACTGACTAACTCACTATTTTTACCTAGCGTAAAATGACCTTTATCACCTATCGTTACGTTGCAATAAAGAGAGTTATGATTCCCTATATAGCTCCCCTCCTTAAGAAATATTTTTTCAAGTCCTTTCATCCTAACTAAGTGCTTAATTTTAGCATTAGTTTCTATTCTTATTTGTTTTACATTTATGTATGAAAAGCCTATATAGGCTTCTTTACTAATGCTTACATTAGAAAATAAATTCAACACCTTATTTTTAAATTTGCTAGGAGGAAGTAACAACGTTAGCAAAGAAAACAACTTCACTTTGATAACTCCTTACTCTTATCCGACAGGGCAAATTGTAACTGTAATATCATGCGTGGTTTTAGTGGACGAGTGCCTTTGTGATAACAAAGTGTATCTTCAAAAAAACCGTCACCTTTTTTACCTAACATGACTCTCACGTTATTCAAAAACCTCTTAGGTAAAGTATCACTAAGTCTACGATTAAAGAATCTAAATACTGAATTCTTTAAATGGCTCTTTTCTATAATTTGGTGTGGGCCAGAGTCTTCGTCAACATCAGTTAAATATATAAAAAGCTTTAAAAAACGATAATCATCAAGATCATAATGAAAACCAAAATCAGGATTATAATCGTTACTTTCATCTGGAAATGTGACCCAAACTTGACTATTCAAAATAACTGAATCGGCACCTAAGTATGCATCTGCAATAGGTTTAACCTCTTGAAGCGCAAATTGTGCTAATTTTTCATTCATCTTATGTGGATTTAGAAGACTATATATATACCCCTTACCAGGATTAATTAATTCATCAAAATCGAATTCATAATTACCTTCACCTGTTTTACGGTCAACAAATGAGTTATTTTTAGACATGTCGATTAAATAACTTAAAAAACCACTACTGATCTCTATACCAGAACAAAAACCATCAGCATTAATTGTATCGACTATTTCTCTGGCATCATGTTTAGTCTTGAGCTCAGAAAAAGACAACTTACCAAGCGTATTTAAATAGTTATGATCAAACCCTAATCGCCTTACAAAAGGGATGCGCCCAAATAATCTCATAATTTTAAAATTTAGAGGTGATTTCGTTAATATAAATTCAGAAAATGGCTCAAGATAAACTTTAAGTTTCATTGCTTAACCTTTAATTTAAATTATAAACTTTGCAATAAAGTTCAAGGGCTACAATATTTTGCATTTCTACAACCGAATTATAATCAGAAACTTGATAGTTCATATATCTGTTATAGTGAAAATCAAATAAGTCTCTAATAATTAATTGTTGACCTGCTCTTGTATTGAATAACAACGAGTTTACTTTCATCCCTTCTATATAAGGTCGATATACGCCCTTAAGAAAGAGGTGATTGGTCACGCACACGGCTTTATCTCTAAATAATATCTCATTAGGCAATAACCCATCAAACGCCTTGCGTAATATATACTTGTTAACTTTTTTGCTTTTTTTAGAGTGTCCTGCTCGGCCTTTTACAAACTTAGTCGCTTGTTTCATAGGAAGTTGGGCAGAGACAAAAGCAAGTTCTTCATCATACCAAGGCATTTGACACGATGAATTGAACTGAGCAGCGGTAGATACAAGGTACTGAATATCATCAGAGTATTGGCGATGCCAAGCAAGCTTGACTATTTCATTATAGATTTGTCGTGAATTACCTTTAAAGTCGGTAAATATTTCTTGTACACAAGTATCTAAGGCTGTTGAAAAGTTTAAATCTTTTTCGTAGTTACCCAAATTAATACGGTGCTTATGAAAAAAAAGTTCATTTATATATTTAGGTAAATCATTGGCAAACTTTCCCCTAGTAACAATCTTATTTATTGTGGCATTAGAAGAAAAATCATCTGTAAAAATACCCATTGCCTTTGAAAAAATCTCACGCTGAAATGGAGATGCAGAAAATACTAATTTATCTAAAGGGTTTAGCGCAGGTGTATGTAGCCTTGTATCTTGACAGGCAAAAAAGTTTGTATTTCCTCCTGCCTGACGCGCAATAGCCGAAATCATAATTGCACCCGGGTAGAAAAAATTAGAATTATGAATCAACTCCTCCAAATCGACACCCTGATTAGGATCCACTATTACCCTCTCAACATTTAACCCTAAATGGTCTGCAGTGAATTTTGCTTCTGCAAATTCATCCTGTTCTGCATTCAATGTTGAGAACGTAAAACATTCTACATTACTATTTTTTACAACATCCTTTAACACAATTGCACTAATACAAGAATCTACCCCACCACTAAGGAGTAATGTATTTGTTTTTGTATCACTCGTTCTATTTTCATGCGCTTTATAAATGTAATTTTTAAAAACTGAAATACTGTCGCTACTTTCGTCACATAAAGATATTTGCGGACTAAATTCAGTAAGTGTAAATAATAAGCCTTCATTTACTTCCAAAACATTGGCTGATGGTACTTTGTATACACCTTCAACAAGTGTTAATGGATCGGCTACATATTCATAGGTCAAAAACTGAAATGTGGCTTCTTCGGATAAACTATTCTGCGGCGAAAATTCGACTGTATCTCTAAATTTTAACGAATATATTAATTCATCTTTTAATTTTCTAAAATATATCGGATGGGTTGCACTTCTGCTGCTACCTAAATAAAAAACATTATCTAATTTCAAAGAAAAGCAAAAATCTCCTTTAACAAAAGACTCCGGAGATAAAATAAAACTTGGGATATCAATTAAAGATTTATGGTTAAAATTATTAGAGAAAATATATCCGTAAATCAACAATTCAAAATCTTTATTTGAGATTTTGAATACTGGTTTATCCGTTATTAAGTTTATTATTTTCATCTAAATATTACTTATTAAAGTGTTTTATGTTTAATGCAGTGCCTTTGGCTATTGCATGATTAGCTTTTTCACCTATTACTGAATCATAAAACTTAGGAGCTAAACCAAAGCCAGGCCTAATACTCCGTATATTATCAGCAGTAAAAAGTTCACCTTCTTTTACATCTTTAACAACATATAAAGAACGCCTAAACCCCACATTTCCTTTTTCAGCTTCAGTTCTCTCATAATTTACTTCTCCGATAGCTTCCCAAGCAGTTTTACTATCTTTACATAATGCTGTTAATTCATCAGGCTCTAAAGAAAAGCTATCATCTGCTCCGCCACCGGTTCTATCAAGAGTTACATGTTTCTCGATTAAACAAGCACCTAAAGCAACAGCGGATACTGATGTTGCATTCTCAATGGTATGATCTGATAGGCCAGTAAGCACATCGAAACGTTGAGCTATATCGGCAATGGTCTTCAAATTATATTCTGACGCAGAGACGGGATAACCACTAACACAATGTAAAACGATTAATTCTGTACAACCGTTTTCTTTAGCGGTAAAAATAGCTTCTTCTATCTCACCAAGGTTACCCATACCTGTCGAAATAATCATTGGTTTACCCGTTTTAGCAACTCTTGCTATAAGAGGTAAATCTATCAATTCAAAAGATGCAATTTTATACGCAGGAGAATTTAACTCTTCTAGTAAATCGACAGCTGTAAAGTCAAATGGGGTGCTAAATATTGTTATCCCTAATTCTTTGGCCTTCTCAAAAAGTAACTTATTCCATGCCCATGGAAGGTGTGCTTTTTTATATAATTCATAAAGACTTTGACCATCCCACAAACCTCCTTTTATCTGGAAGTCATCACTATCACAGTCAATCGTCATGGTATCATGAGTATAGGTCTGTATTTTAATTGCATCAGCGCCAGATTTTACAGCTTCTTCCATGATTTGATATGCTCTGTTTATATCACCATTATGATTTGCTGAAAGCTCAGCGATGATATAAGGCTTAAAGTCAGGTCCAATTTTTTTTCCATCGATTGTTATAAATTTATTCATTTTTCACTCAATTATTCGTTCAATTTGAAAAGCTTCGGCTTTTTTTAGCCCTACGGTTGCTCCTCTATATATAGATAGAGCCTCTATGGTTTCAATACTTCTACTATGCGGAAAAGGCCGTAATTCTTTACTATATTTATCAAGGGCTAAAAGTTTAGTAGGCCAAACATCTGAAATATCAACAAATCTATTTGGATTAAACTTACTCTTTGTGTGGGAGTTCCATTCTGTAGCAGATAATACTTCAAAGCAAAATATTGACTTCACAGGAGACCATGATTGTGGTCGACAAGCGGTCATTACTGCTTGGTGTGTGATTCTATGATCCACATTTAAATCTTCTGAGAAGTGAGTATAGACAATTGATGGGTTGAACCTATCAATTGCTGCTCCCACGCTTTTAGTTACCTCTAACAAAGGTACTTGATCCATCATATTATCTGGAAAATCAAAGTTCATTACGCTCTTAACACCCAGTACTTTTAAAGCTTCTTCACAATCTTTGCTCCTACTGGCAATATTATCTATAACAGCTCCGACTCTTGATGATTCACCGTTAGTCATAAAGACAATAGCAACATGATCATCTGCTATAACATGCTTTGCTATTGTTCCACCACAGCCTAAAACTTCATCATCAGGATGAGATGCAACGACTAAAATAGATTTTTGGTTCATTCATTACTGCCTGTTATGATTACTCTAGCTTCGAGCTTACCCGTCGAATCTAGCTTCGCTTTATCGAACTCAAAGCGATACCCTCTAAAGTTTATAAAAGCTTTAGGGTATGTATCTGCATCAAGCATTCTTATAAAATCATATAATTGCTCTAAATCCAGGTCTTCTACAACTTCGCTATCCGATGGTTTTCTTCGCTCAAATATTGTTACTTCACCTTTTTGCTCTTTTGGGACGGGGTTAGTTTTAGCAATATTGAATGCTAACTCCATTATTTGAGGGGCAGTTCGGTTAAAAACATCATCAGCACTTCCATGAAGAGACAGTGGCTCTTTTAAGTATACAGGCCCTGCATCTAAATCGTCCGACATTTTTAAAGCTGTTAACTGAGTTTCTTTGTGACCTCTAATAATTAGGTTCTGTAAAGGACTACCGCCTCTTCCATAAGGTACATCTGTCATATGAAAACAAACTGATTCATATTTACTTAAAATTGTATTAGGTACAATCCAATTCCAATGTGGGAAGAAGATATATCTAGGATTAATCTTATCAATGAACTCCAAACTTAATTCTTCTTTTTGAGTAATCAGAAACCAATTAGGTAGGTCTTCGCACAAGTCTTTATATGCTTTAATTGACCAAGGTTTAGTAGCTGCAACAATATAATTAACTTTATTCACTCTCGGCCTTTTTAATATACTTAGTATCTTCGACTTGGATAAAACCGCATTTTAAGAAAAGGTTTTGAGAAGATTTATTTTGAATGTGAATAAAAGCTTCAAATTCAAATTCTTTATGTGCTTTCAAAACAGCTTCTAACGCAAGATAAGCAAAACCTTTACCATACTCCTGTGAAGAAAGAAGGATAGAAACAGTTGCTTTATTTACAGTATCAATATTCAATCTTATACTGCCTACTTTTCTATTTTTACCCATTATTGTGTAAAATAAAACATCTTTGCTATCTAAAACCTTTTCCATCCATTGACAATGTTCAGAATAGGTTGGAATTGAATTATTGTGAAAATATTTTCTAGTTAATGGGTCTGTTTGCCAACTATAAATTATATCTATATCTTCTTTAGACGCTTTTTTTAATATGACCATTTTAATCTTTCTTAAGTATATTTATGAGATGTTGACACACTCTTATTGAGCCTTTTCCATCACATAACTTTAAATTGGCTAGGTGAAAGTCATCCCAATTGTTAAAAAGTAAGTTTAGTTTGTCATGAAAGCTATCTTCAATATCTTTAATGTTCAACAAACACACTGCACCTGTTTGTGAAATGTTTTTCGCTATGTCTTTCTGATTATCAGCAATTGGTATCAAAATACTAGGTAGACCAACACAAGCCCTTTCCCAAGTAGTACTTCCTGGTGCGCCAATTGCAATGTGTTGGGTGCTCATTAAATCAGCCATTTCATTCGAAAATGAAATATGAGTAAAGTTATCCCTATTAAAACAAAATTCTTTTATTTGTTTATAATGAGGTGACTTCTCTCCTAATAAAACAGTGACATTTAATTCTTTACTTTTAATCTCATCGAGCTTTTCTAAGACTTTTATAGTCACATTTGGGGAATCAATAGCCCCCATTGACACTAAAATATTTTTATGTTCTTCAATAGTACTTTCACTATTTAATTTATCTCGTATGCCTTTGAACTCCGGTGAGATTAAAGCAAATTGACTGCCTGCTAAAATAATCGACTTTGAATTATTTAGGGAATATTCTTCTGGGTTTCTTCCATATGTTTGATCTATGATTAAATCAGCAAAATGTTCTCTTACTAAATCATCTATGACAATTACTTTACAATGTAGCTTGTTTGATACTTTCCTTTCCCAACGAGCATCTAAACTATAATGATCGACTATAATTAAATCTGCAGATTTAGTCTTTAAAATAAAGTCATTTGCGTCGTCTTCCCAAGAGCCTTGAAGCCAAGCAGAATAGTCTTCACTAAAAGACGGTGTAATCACTTTTTTTGATTGATTAAGCTCTAGAACCTTAAAACCCTGCAGATTAATATAGTCGAGAAAATCACCTTTTTGAGGTTTAGTAGCGAATACGACTTCATAACCACAGCTACTTAGTTGTTTTGCTAAGACTAAACACCGCATGATATGGCCACTACCGATGAAAACAGAAGCGTCTGATCTAATGACTACTTTCATATTAAGAATTTACTATTGAATACATTATTTCCGCAAAATCCCAATCTTCAGATGTGTCAATATCTTGAACTCTTTTTCTGGGTATTATTACGGCTATAGAATGCTTGTCAACGATAGGTAGCTTATCTAAAAATGCAGAAGCAGTTCCCCAATAAAATTGTCCGGCATCGTGATAGCCTTCTTCTAAGTCCTGAGAGCGTGTATTTAAATGTTCCGGTTGGAACATAGTAACCCTACTCTCTTTTGTTAGTTTTATTGCTCGTTGGATTGGAAAAGCAAAACTGGTTGCACTAAAGGCATATTTAGTTGCGTCATATTTTTCTAAAAGCTCTAACCCTTTGATCAAAGATTCAGGTAATAGTAATGGAGCGGTTGCATATATACAGCAAACATTAGTAACACCTACTCCACTATCAATACAAAAGCGAACTGCATGCTCCATTACATCTAACGTTGTAGCAAAGTCATCTGAAATCCCTGAAGGGCGAATAAATGGTACTTCTGCACCATATTTTTTGGCAACTTCTGCTATTTCGTTATCATCAGTTGATACTATAATACGATCAAAACATTTCGAAGCTTTTGCCGCTTCAATAGAATATGCAATTAAAGGTTTTCCATGAAACTCTTTAATGTTTTTCCTAGGAATTCTTTTACTACCACCACGGGCAGGAATTATTGCTATATTCATTATGCTTTTGTTAATACCTTAGATAAGACTTTTACGGCTGCATCTTGCTGCTCATTAGTCATAACATGGAATAAGGGAATACTGATCGCATCGCTATAATAACTTTCTGCTATAGGAAATTGGCCTTGTTTAAAACCTAAAGCTTTGTAATATGGCTGTGTATGAACAGGTATATAATGCAAATTAACACCAATACCATTTTCTCGTAGCAGCTCAAACACTTCTTTGTGAGATAGTGAAATTTCATCAAGCTTTAAACGTATTACATATAAATGCCGTCCAGAATATGAGTCTTCAATTTGAAATGGGGTAATCAATGGTAGGCTTTTTAATAAGTCATCATAGACTGCAGCAAGCTCATTTCGTTTCGCAACAAAATCATGCAAACGTGACATTTGGCTTACACCCAATGCTGCTTGCATTTCTGTCATTCGGTAGTTAAAACCTAACGCTACTTGTTGGTAATACCAAGCGCCATGATCTTTAGCATCGGCTGTCATTAAAGATTCATCACGAGTTACACCGTGACTACGAAATAAATTCATTTTTTGAGCTAATACTT
>Ga0209081_1001754_pt1 | contig 12867 bp, 13 predicted proteins | sample GOMGulsemesocosm_4_FD_184636 | JGI IMG/M metagenome (GOLD analysis project Ga0209081, IMG submission 184636) | Methane-oxidizing microbial communities from mesocosms in the Gulf of Mexico - GOM15B Gulf of Mexico (SPAdes) (version 2) | ecosystem: Environmental > Aquatic > Marine > Cold seeps... | reverse complement strand
GTGGCAGTGTTGAAGCCGCGGCCTGGTGGTTTATCGCGATGGAGCGCAGTTGTCAGGCGCAGCTGCTGGCAGATGCAGCCGGTGAGGTGATTGAAATTGATCCCGAGCAGGCGGCGAAGACACACGCGGTTGTCGGTTCTGAGTTGGCGGGGTGGTTCAGTTTTCAACCTTTGTTTGAAGTGATCACCCATGAGCAGCCAGACCTACTGGACTGATCGCGACGGTAAATAAAGTAAACAAAAAAGGCCCAGCAAGCAATTGCTCGGGCCTTTTTTTGTTGCGGCGGTTTATTTTTTGTCGAGCAGGGCATGGCTTCTTCCCGCGGCCATGGCGATGTTTTAGATTACTTGTCTTTCCTTGAAGGCTAGTGGTGGTACTTAAAGTCAAGTCGAAGCATCCAGAATGCTCTATCTTTATATGCTCTGGGCGAGCTGCCCGGTCAGTAATCAAGTCTTGGTGTGGCGGATAAAAGAGAGACTAGTGATGACCCATTGGCTGTTAAAACGGGGCACGATTGTTTTTAATGGCCTTTCTTCCTGTCTCTTCCGTCGTCAGCGCAGAGAAAAAATCCGCAGATAAATCGCCAAATTTTATTTGGCGATGCTCACCTACACAGTCAGTACTCGGTCGATGCCTAGAGTGGTTCGCTGACATCTAGCAGGGCGCCCGCCTGAGTGATGAGCCTACACGCCAAGGGCACTTGCACCCGCTGATGTCGATTGTCTTCGGTTATGTGCTGATGGAAATAGGTTTACCGCAGGGCAAAATGCTCTGGGCTTTGTTGGGTTTTAACCTGGGGAAGCTGTGTTTTGTGGCGATGGTTGCTGGTGTGGTGATTGTTTTTTACGCGGGGCGCTGTTGGTTTGGTGTTCAGCCTCTTGGATTTTGGTGAGCTAGCTTGGGCAGCGGTTCATGATATCCTCAAGGGTCGCTTACATGCCCGGCGGCGCTGCCCAAAAGTGAGGCAGCGAGGGGCAGGCTGTTTAGTCAATCATCGAATTAAGGCAGAGGTCTTCGTAATATTCCATGTGCGCCCCTCTTCGAGCTGGTTTTCCTTTTAGCTCATCAATTTCTCGTCTTAACTGCTGACATTTCTTGGCCTTCTCTGCGGCCTCGAGTTTACTGTGCTGATCAGTGGGATAGTTGACATTAGTGCAACCGGCTAGAGCAACGGTCATTAATAGGCTGATGGACAGTGTCTTGATCACGCGAGTCTTCCCTGCGGGGTTATAATGAATCTCGATTATGAAGCGGCCAGTATTTTTGTCAATATCGGACGTCATCGGGATAATCGTTAATCATGCCGGAAGGGCATTCTATTGGCTTGTACGGTGTAGGCATTGTACCGCGAACGAGTACGACTACCGTCGGCGCAACGGCTTCTACAGCTTGTTGCAGACCGAACGAGCCATTGCTAAGGTTACCGCAGCCCTTTCTATGCCATATAAGCGGGGGATAAGCTTTCCTCTGTGCTTGTGGCGGCGTTGTTAACCATAGGGGTAATGATTTGACGGGCGGGTTTCGTCAGAATGCGGCCATGTTTAGCGATGGTTGAAAATCTGTTGCGCGGGTCACAGGTGAATGATGGTTGCCTGTGCCATTGAGCAATATCACTCTCCGTCAGCATTGTGCCGGCGGTTTTCAAAGAACCTTACGGAATGTATTTATGAAGACTATATGGATTTTAGCGTGCTCATCGCTCCTCTTAATCGGCTGCGCCTCGCCACAGATAGACACCAACCAATTCTCAGGTTTCTTATCCCATAATTACTACTCTCAATTAAAACCCGTTGATATAGCCAGCGAGCAGGCCTCCTACCGCTATTTATCTGCTGACTTTAAGCCGGCGGATTATTCAGCGGTGATCATTGACCCCGTGATTGCCTTTCCTAAACCCGAAGCAACCGAGCAGGTCAGTTTGGAGACTGTGCGTACCTTGCAGTCAAAGATGACCGAATTACTCGAAGAAAGCTTCGCTCAGGTTTTGCCTGTTACTAAGACGAGCGCGCCAGGTGTACTGCGTGTGCAAACGGCTATTAGTGGGGTTAACTTGTCGAATAAAGCCCTAGCCGTTTATCAGTATATTCCAATTGCCTTAGTGGCCGCGACGATCAACACAGCAGCCGGCGGTCGCGATCAAGAGGTTAAACTTTATATTGAAATGCAGGTGGTGGATGCCGTGAGCAATGTGGTGTTGGCGGCTGCGGTACGAGAAATATCCGGAAATGACTTAGAAACAGCGAAGTCCAAGCTGGAGGCGAATCAGTTAAACGAAGGGTTAGCGGTGGCCGGCGCCGACATGGTCGCCAGTTTGAAGGATATTTTTGATAAGTAAGTGTGTCCTCTACATTTTTGCCCCTATTGAGTATTTTACCTGTGGTTACGGCAGGGGGGGCAATCTAGGCGCTCTTCGCTAGGCGCGAATCTGAATAGGGCGTCGGGCAGAAGGGCTGGATCAGGTCAATTGATTAACGGCAGCAGTAATAAAGGTGTTGTGAAAAACTCTAATTGATCTGATCAAACAACCCAATGAAGAATCTAGAAGAAATGCGGCAGAACCGTCTTCGCCGAAACCCTGCGGGTCAAGGGTGACCGGCAGCTCTTCACTGGAGTGTTTGACCCATACAGTGTTGGTGTCATTAACGAAAGATCGCCCTCCTCCACAAATTTCCCGCTTAAGTTCCTTGTTGACTCTGTTTTACATGGGGTTGGATGTGGCTGTTCTGCAGGGCTGCGCTGAATTTAAGTGTTTTATTGACCGTGCGCAGACAATTTTTAGCCTAGCAGGGTAGAGCTACTTAGTTTCCGGAAGCTTATTCATGATTTGTGCAACGATGCGTTCAATACGCTGATGTGTTTGTATGGTGGTTGGCTGGTCAGCAAGAAATGCCTGAATAGCGATTCTCCAATCGAGATTTTTTGAGCCTGTCTGGCTAAATCCCAGCATCAATGTGCCCTTTTTAAGTGCTTCACTAGAGTCGCCGAGACTTGGGTAAAGCCTTGCCAGTTCAGTTAACGCTTTGCCCCGATTGGATTCACCTAGAATCACGGCAGCTATAATTTCATATTGAGCGGATTCGCTGCCAGTGACAACAGGGTAGCCTTTAGAGCGTAGCTGTTTTTCAATCTCAAGGGTCAAGCTGTTACGGTTTATTCTTTGTTCTATATCCGCGATGCCTTCATCCTGCGCCCAGATGATATTTCTTTTCCACCTCAGTTGATCGCCGCGCTTTAAACTGAAATTCTGATTGCCGACTGAAATAACATTGATTCTTGACAGCTCGCTGTTCAACTTTTTCACGGGTGTGTTCTGAGTGCAGGCCGCGACGAATGGAAGAAGTAGAAAGCACGTTATTTTAGATAGGTAGTTCAATGGGTGGCTCCATAATGACTGTCATTTAATTCAGCGGGTCCGTTGTTGTTACTTTCTTGGCTGAATTTATGTTTTCTGTCGGTGGGACAGGTTAATGATGCGGCTTAGACCATTACTTACTTTCCAATTTTATAGCGGGGCTCCACTTTGTCCACTCATCTTTAGGTTCGTCGAGCAGGGTATATCGTTGATTGTTTTTTATGTCAGACCCCGCATCAGGCGTGGCAAATGCAATGCCCCCTGAAATAATAGACTCTAGGGTGTCAGTTCTGATTTTAGCGCCATTAAATAAGCTGAAATCGACGCCTATGCCGCTAGTATTCCAGAAACGAGTGTTAGCGTTGACTAGATTTTTAAAGCGTTCCTCAATATTGATGGTGATGTCAACATGCTGGGCCGTGGCGCCTAATTCGTAGTGAATGACTTTTCCCACCGGGATGTCGCGGTAATAAATGGGCACGCCCGGCTTGATAGAACCTAATCGGCTAGCTTCCAGGATTAAGTTTAACCCTGTGTCCAGTTGTCGGGTCAGCGGCTCATGGGGTAACGACGTGAACTCTAATTGAGTGGCGCCAGCGCCGGGGTTCACACTGAGGTAAGGACCAGTAATGATGGCATCAAGATTGGTGACTTTCGACAAGCCCAACGCCGCTCGAGAAACCCAAAATTCACTGCCTGCTCGGGCAAATATTTTTGTGGATTCTAGTAATTGAACGCTAGCAACTACCTGCTGGTCAGAATCGGATAGCTCTATCGCGATCACCTCGCCCACCACACGGCCTTGGTGTTTAAGCGGAGTTCCCGTTTTTATTCCGGAGCCGTCAGCAATGCGAATGCTGAGTTTAGATTCCAGATTGTCCGCGCTGGACTTATCGCTGTAGAGGTTGTATCGATGGCCATTCTTGGCCAAAACAGCGTGCTTAGTATTCAAGTCGGGGCTGACGATACCAATGCCGCCCGTCAGTAATGACGCTAAGGATTCGGCCTCAATGCTCACACCGTTAAGCCCACCGCTGACCTTGATGCCGCTAGTATTGTAGAATCGAGATTTCTTAGTGATCAATGCTTGGTATTCTTGTTCGATGTAAAGGCTGACATTAATTTTCTGTTTGCTGTCGTCCAGCTCGTATTTTTGTACGGAGCCTATCGGGATCTGATGGTAATACACTTTGCTGCCGACGCTGAGTCCACCCAGGGACTCCGTGGTTAAGGTGATGTGCAAGCCTGAAGTTTTGTCGGTTAAATTAGGTTTCTTTTCTAATAATTTAAAGTGGGTTGCAAATTCACCTTCTTTAAAATCCACTTCGATGTGAGAACCTTTGACGATGGTACTTAACCCGGATATTTCGGACAGAGAAATATTTGGTTTCACCATCCAAAAACGAGTCGAGGTATTTAAAGCGAACTTCGCCTTGGGGTCTACAATTGCCTCGGCAATCACGCCGCTGAAATCTTTGTTGGGAAGAATGCTGCGGATAGTAGCAACAGTGATGCCCTTGTATTTTATCTGCGTGCCGTTGACATTGATGTCTTCAGCGTCTGGCATCTCTATGGTGATTCGAATACCTGATCTAGCGACATCGTAGTTTTTGTACAGTGTAAATGTTTGGTCCTTCTCGGCGGGTAAATCTGCGCTTTCATTCTCCGGGTGATTAAAAGAAACGCCACCTGAAATAAGTGAAGCCAGCGAGCCGGTAGAGATGTTGATGTGTGGAAAGCTGCCGCTGATACTTAAACCGCTGCTGTTCCAAAAACGAGTATTTTTTCTAACCAAATGCGCGTAATTTTTATTGATGTGGGCCTTGATGAAAACTTTGTTTTGTTTCTCATCCAGTGCGTAACTCACAATCTCGCCCACGGTGATTTCACGGTAGTGGATAGGCGAGCCTATGTGTATCGAACCCAGTGTGTTGGCCTCTAGGCTGATCGATAACCCCGAGAATTCGTCATCGCTTACCGGCGCTTCATCTAACGCCGTAAACGCCAGTTTTTCTTTGCCTTCTCCAGGCGAGATGGCGATGTAATTTCCGGACAGTAGCGTATCCAAGCCGCGTACTCCGGCAAAACTTATTTCCGGTTTGATCAACCAAAACTGCGTGCCGGTGTTCAGTACTTTCTTGGCCTTTCGGTTGACCTTGGTCATAGCCACAACGCCACTGAGGTCGCCGTCCAGCTCGATGGACTCTACCTTGCCGATGACAATGCCTTTGTAGCGTATCTCTGTCTTGCCTGCCGAGAGACCTTCGCCGCTGTTAAAGTGAATTTTAATGGCGATGTCCGACTCAACAATACTTTTATAAACCAGCCAGCCCCCCAAACACGCGGCGATAATCGGAATTATCCAAACCAGCGCAATACCTGTTTTCTTCTCAACCAGCGCGGCCGGTACATTGTCGTGATTCATGCTGTCATTGCTCATCGGTATTTCCGCTGTGTTCTACTTGAAGGTCCCATATGAGTCTTGGGTCAAAACTCATGGCGGCAAACATGGTGCAGACCACTACCCCGGCAAAGGCCGAGGAACCTGCACCGGCGGTAATGGTGGCTATTTTTCCCAAATTGACGAGTGTCACTAAGATGGAAATCATAAATAAATCGAGCATCGACCAGCGGCCCATTAACTCAACGTAGTGGTAAAGCAAGTGACACTGCTGGGGGTTTAGCTTTAGCTTTAATTGCACCACCAACAACAAAAAAATCAGCCCCACCAGTTTCATCACCGGCACGGCAATGCTGGCAACAAACACCAACAAAGCAATAGGGTACATTTCAGCGTGCAGCAGGTGAATAACCCCAGACATGATGGTGTCTGGTTGGCCTTTTCCGAAAAATATTACCGACATCACTGGATAGATATTGGCAGGAACAATCAAAATCAAGGAGGTAATGACCAGCGCCCAGGTGCGGGCTAAAACCTGCGGTTTGCGAAAGTGAATCGGCGATTGGCAACGGCTGCAGAGACGATTCTCATCACCCAGTGGGCAATGATTCACCTGGTGGCACAGCGTGCACAGCGCCAGGTTGTGATCTATGCCCCGACTCACAGGCACGCCTCATTCAGGCTGAGATTAAGGTTCCACATTGTGCAGCTCATACCAAAGCGCCTTGACGTTAAATTGCGCCGACGACCAAGCAAAAACCAGCATCAAGGCCACAAAGCTATACAAGCCTAACCCTACCACCAGATCACCCATGCTGACCATTTTCACAAAGGCCACCAAAATACCGAGCATGTAAACATCCAACATGGCCCAGTGGGTTAAGTGCTCATAAGCCTTCAGCAGCGGAGCAACCATTTGATGTGGCAGGTTTTTAGCGAGCCCAATACAAATGAAAAACCGTAATATTAGGACGGCGGCTGGCACCACCACACTGCAAGCAAACACTAGGAACGCCATCCACCAGTAGCCCCCAACATAGAGCTGCTGGGCACCGTTGATCATGGTGTTGGAGTTGCTTTGGCCGAGCATGCCCAGGGTCATGATAGGCAGTGTGTTAGCCGGCACCAACAACATGATACCCGCAAGGCTTAACGCGATGGGAGCGGCAAGGCCCGTGTGTTCACTGTGGGGTAAGGTTGATTTACAGCGGGGGCACTTGGTGAGGAAACCCTCAACGTGACGGGGCATACGCACCAGTTGATCACAGCTTTGGCAGAGGCTTAGGTCAGCCATGGGTATTTCTCGTTACTGATTAACAAGCGAGGGCGGTCGTCATATTGAGCAACCGCACGCTTATGTATCAGTGGAATGGAAACAGGTAGTTCATCCACGAGGACATTCGTAACAGGATCTTGCGCATAATAGCCACATGATGAACATGCTCGCTGTAGATGGCCGCCTGTGCAAAAGCGCCGCCTGGTATTCGGTCGCTGTACTCAGCAAACCTAGGATCGGTAATGTTGATCAATACCGGAATCCGGCCAGGGTAGCGATTGTTTCTTGGGTCGATCAGGTTGGCACTCGGCTGTACTTGCCCTTCCGCAATACCTGGCATCACCATCGTCACTTCTCCAGCGAACACCGTGCCAGGCACACCGTCAAAGGCAACTTCAGCCGCCGTGCCTGGCTCTAGACGCAACATACTGTTTTGGCGGAACCAGCCTATAAAGTAGTGATCTTCATCGTGCACAAAAATCATAACGGGACGCAGTGGTAAGCTTGCCGCCATCATGCCTGGACGCAAGGTCACCTGCGTTGCAAAGCCATCCGTAGGTGCTCTAACTGTTGTCTGAACCAAACGGTATTCGGCATCAGCCAGTTGCGCTTGTAGCGCATCGAGTTGAGCTGTGGCCAGGTCAACATTACGGCGCTTGCCTGCGCCTCGCTTGACCAACTCAATGGCTCGGGTTTGATCGGCCTTGGCAGAGACTACCTGGGCCTTCAGGGAATCAACCTTGTTCTGGTATGGCACTGGGTCAACACGAAATAGAACATCGCCTTGTTTCAGTTTGCTATTACCCTTAACCGGCACCTCAACCACAATTCCCGTAACGCTGGGCACAATGGGTGTGGTTACAAAATACTGGCGGCCAATTTCTGAAAACGGGTGGTTGTAGTTCATGGTGAAAATCAGCGTGCCAATTAACACTATGCCGCCCAGTACTGCGGTGGGTACAGACCATTTGTTTAGAGGGATTTTGAACAGCTTAAAGATGGCAATACAAAAACCGGCGTAGGTAAGAATAAGTAATAAATCCATTAGATTGCTCCCTCGCTGGCGGTATCATCAGACTCTTCTTGAGTCACGGGCACGTTGCTTGGGGCCACTTGTAACGCCTCAAGGCTGGCAAGCCTAAGGCTTAGCTGCTCAATTTTCTGTGTCAACGCTGCCTCTTTATCCGCTTGGTGGTCAAAGCCCCAACCTCGATCTTTACGGTATAGAGTCGCCCAAATCCACAGGAACGGCCAAATGACGTGCAGCGTCAATAGGCTCACCCAACCGGCTACGTGTATCGCGTCTTGATGTGGGTGGTCACGGTGTACCGCAATTTCGTAGGGGATATCGTGAATAACAATGATGCCGTAAAAGACGGTCACTGAGGCAAAGATAAGAATGCCCAGTGCGAGGTAGTCGAGCATGTTTGCTCCAAATGTTGGGGGGTAAGATAATGTTTAGATAAAAAATGCCAGATCTGTATGTTTATACACAGAATCTGGCAAGAATTAAACCATTGTTAAGACGGTTTGTGTTGCGTTAAAACATATAGGCCGCAGATAAACCAACGCCACTTTCTGTTGCGTCATACTTGTACCAATCGCTGCTGCCTCGGCTACCACTCTCATAATCGTATTGGGTTGCAGAGGCGTAGAGGCGGGTTGTCCAAGATTTAGACAGTACCCAGGTAATGCCCGTGTCAATAAATGCTCGGCCTTCTGAGCCGACGTCCGCTCGGCTGCTCCAGATCATGGTTGGGCTAATAGGGTAGGTGTGGGTCACACCCACAATAACGTCCGTCCAGCTGTCATCAACAGAGCCCTTGAAGCTAGCGCCACCAGAGATATCTACATCATATTCCTGCCATGTATGGTTCAAGCCAAGTAAGACACCGAAAGTGTGATCACCTGATTTTGCAAAGTCATACACAGCCGCCAGCTCTGCTTTTCCGCCGGTAAACTTAACATCAACGTCTATATCCGTCGCGCCGACATTGCCTGAAACATTGTCTTCAAGTTCCATCTGAGCCGCAGAGAAGAGAATGGTCCAGTCACCCTGTTTGGCAAAACCGCCAAAGCCAAACGCGGAGTCCATGACTTCGCGTAGTTCATCGGCATCCATTGACGCGTCAAAATCTACAGTTCCCAATAAATTCGTATCGAAACCCGTGTCGCCATCAATGTTTAGGGCATAAAGGCCCGTGCCAATACCAAACTTCCAATCTTCGGCAAAGGATAAGGCGGGCGCAGCTATTAACGAACCTGCAAGGGCGAATTTAATGAGTTTGTTCATGATGTTTTCGCTCGTCCGTTTATTATCTGAGTGTGTCGTTGCTGTTCGTAAGTAAGTTATCGGCAGTGCCTTATCGTTGCTCCTTTGCCGGAGAAAATCGATTGACCTACAGACCGCTAGCCGTGTTTCTAGTTCAGTAATTTAAACACGGCGGATTTAAAAGTAAAAGTAAAGCAGACACCATGACGGCGGTCAGCAGTATGCCGGTGACAATGCCTTTATTTTTATTATGCCCTAAGCTTAGATGATCCTCAGAAAGCAGGCTGACCAGCGGTGAGGCAGGGAGTGTTTCTGCCTTAACTGCTCCGGGAGCCACATTATGGCTGCGCTTTAAAACGGTTTGCCAGGGGTACGGCGCTGACGCCATGTAAAACGGTGCTCAACAATACCGTTAAAACAATCAACGACATCGCATGCTCGTACCCAGAAAACCCCATATCCCCTACTGCGATCAACAGGTAAAGCACGGATGCTATACCCCTTGGGCCAAACCATCCTAAAAATAAGACCGTGTTTCTATCCAGTCCGGAGCCAAGCAGGCTGATCGCCACCGGCAGCATGCGAATGACGGTTAAGCTGAGCAGCGCGTATACCAACATGCCAAAATTCCAATAACTTGCCGCGACTGGAATCATCACCAAGCCTAAAAGAAGGAAAATCATCAGCGACAGCAGCTGTCCTTCCGCCTCGCCAAACTCCTGGATTCTTTCTCTGACCACAGGGTTTTTAGCGCCCAGCAGCAGCCCGGCAAAAAACGCCGCGATAAAACCGTTGCCATGAATCAGTTCTGCAAAGGCATACGCCATGAGGGCAAGAGAAATAGCGGCTAAGCGCTGGAAGGTGGGTTCGCTCCAACCTTTGTTGGCAGCCCAGTCTACACACCGGCCGCCAAACAAACCCACGGCTGCGCCCACTATCGGCCCCAACGTGAGCTGAGAAAACATAAAGGTAAGCCAGTGGCCTGAGCCATCAATCACGCCGCTGCCTTCGGTCAGTACGGCGATACAGACCAGAATCGGTGGCAGGGCGATGCCGTCATTCAGTCCGCTTTCGATGCTGACAGATTCGCGTATACGGGCGGGAACCTGGGGACTTTTGATGATGGCTTGGCCAAGGGCTGCGTCGGTGGGCGATAGAATCAGCGCCACCATGGCAATTAGCCAAATATCAATCGCAGGAAACATGAAGTAGGCGATCACTCCTCCCAGCAATACGGTGAGCGGTAAACCAATGCCGAGCAAACGAGCGGGGATGCCGGCGAGGGTTTGCCCCAGCCGGTTGAAGTGAATCATAGAGGCGTCGACAAACAGGATAATGACCAGCGTGACTTCCGCTAAAATCTTGGTGGTCTCAGTATTGATCGTCACTTGAAATACATTCAGGCACAGGGGGCTCAAAATAACGCCCACGGCCATAAAAAACATCGGCGCGGTAATCGGGGAGCGCTCAGCGGCCCGCGAAATTAAACCAAACAAAAAAATAAGTAAGGCGGCGAGAATTATGGCCGGGTGATCATGCATTACGATATCCCTGTTCGATGACTGTCCTGCGTTTATCCCATGAGTATAGGAAGGTTTGCTCTCTATTTGACAGGTGTTTCTTCCGTCATCTTTCATCGGTGTAAGCGAGTCGATGTATTAGCGGGATGTAAGCCAACTGAGGGTGTTAACAAACCCTAAGGCGAGAAAAATCACCGAATTGATTATCGAAAAGGGTCCGCGCAAGTAACTGTGCGTTTTTTTTGTTTGGGTGATCTGTTTCGTCTCGACGATTTAGCCAGCTGTTTGGCTGTTTGGAACGCTAGTGTATTTCCAGTTCTTGCAGCAGTTCAAGGCCTACATCAAAGAGGTTGACAAATCTTTCACTGCCGAGTTGCGAGAGGCCTGTCTGCCAATATGTGCTGGTTTTGAGCTGTTGCAGTGCGGCATTTATTAGTGGGCTGTGTTCCTGTGCGCCGTTAGCCATAAGTATGTGCCGAGTGAACGAGTCCATGGCGGGCTCAATGGCTCTGAGGTTGTTGCGCTCCAGTGTGAAGGCATCATTGTAAAAGAAGGATCGTTCGAGCTGTATGTAATCGACCTGCCCTGATTTTAACAGGGCCAGACACTGTTGGTGGTTGTCGGCGTCTATGCGGTTGATCAACGCTTGCGATAGGTCCGGCTCTAGGTGCGAGTAGTGATGCCCTCTGATTGCGCAGAAGCGACTGTTGGCCAGTGCGGAGCGGCTGAAGGTGATGATGGCATTGTGTTTGAGTGCGACAAGTATGTCGCTGTCGAGCAAGATTGGGGTGCTGCTTTTGAGCGGTATGCCGGGCAGCCACTTCTTATTTGCCCAGAGCACCAGCACGGGTTTTCCACTGGCGAGGAGCTGGTTGAGCGCGGGGCGGCCAATCGGCTCAACGTTAAAAGTTTGGCGGCTAAAGTGTGAGAGTGATGTCGCCACTAGGTCGCTCAGGGATGAGCCTGCGTCTGCCATCAAAAAAGGCGGCATGTCGTGGTACACATACAGCGGCAGTGCGGGCGGCTGATGTTGAGTTGTGCTGGAGCAGGCGCTAAGGGCCCACAGTAGGCACAGATATATGGTTGCTCTCACGGCTGGTGTTGTCTCATGGCTGAGGATAGCAACAGTGTAGATTAAGGTGGCAGAGGTGGCGATGGTTCTTGCGGGCTGCAGTGCTCCTGAGCTGACCAGTTGGCGATGGCTAGAGCGAAACAAACCGATCGTTTAGTGCCGTATTCTTGAGGCTGGTAACCAGAGAAAGAGTCGAACCACAATGCCTCGAAGGGCATGAGCACGTTATCGGTATGGGCGTGTCGACTGCATTGTCTGCCGCGGTTTTAGCTCGAGGAGCCTGTCGCCTAGTTCGGTTAGCCAGTGTTCACTACCGCTTTATAGGTGGTCACGACAAAAAATTTTCAGGCAGGTTTTGGCGCCCAGTTGCGTCAGTTGCGTTACCCAGTGTGTCAGCGCTTGCTGGAATTCGACGCTTTGCGCCAGGGTGGCTGGAAACACTTCGCCGAGGCTCAGCATACGCGCAACCAAAGCCTGCGGGTCGCCGGCGGCGCTTTGATGGTGGGCGGCCAACGTGTCGGTGAGGTGGTGACCGGCAAGCTGGCGCTGCAATACTTTGCCAATGAGAATGTGATGTTATTTGGCGGTTACAGTCGCGGTTACAAGGGGCAGGGCTACGACCTCAGCAGCTCGTTTAGCCAAGACGGTGCTGACAACCCGGTAGCGCCTGAAAACTCGGATGCTTTTGAGTTAGGCATCAAGAGCAACCTGTTCGATAATCGTCTACAGCTCAACGCGGTGTTGTTTACCACCGAGTATGAGGACTTCCAGGCGCAGAGTACCGTGCAGGATGAGGTAACCCAAACCTTCGACTTTAAACTCAATAACGTCGGCAACTTAAAGACCTCCGGGCTGGAGCTGGATGTTATTGCCCTGCCGACGGAGAACTTTAAGGTGAGTCTTGGTCTGGCTTATATCGACGCGGTGATCGAAGAGTTTAAAGGCGCCGATTGCTACGCTCTGCAGACCGAGGC
>Ga0209081_1001750_pt1 | contig 12873 bp, 13 predicted proteins | sample GOMGulsemesocosm_4_FD_184636 | JGI IMG/M metagenome (GOLD analysis project Ga0209081, IMG submission 184636) | Methane-oxidizing microbial communities from mesocosms in the Gulf of Mexico - GOM15B Gulf of Mexico (SPAdes) (version 2) | ecosystem: Environmental > Aquatic > Marine > Cold seeps... | reverse complement strand
TTCAGTATCTTTTTCTACTTTTTCTACTTTTTCTGACTTATCTTTCTTCTGTTCGTCCGAAGCCTCTACTTTAGTATCCACTTCATCTACTACCGCTTTCTTTTCAGCTATTTCCACGGCGTCTTTACGCTTCTTCTCTTCTTGAGCTGCCTGAATACTTGCTTCATGCTTTTTACGATCTTTCTCTTCAGCCGCAATTTGCTGCTTCTGATCTTCCAGCGCTTTTTTAGCGATCTCGATTTCTTTTTGCTCTTCTGTTATCGCAGGTTCTTCACGTTTAATATAAGTTTTCTTTTTTCTCACTTCAACATTAACCGTCTTCTTGGCCACACCTGGCCCAGTCGATTGAGTCAACTCAGAAACCTTTCTTCGCTTCAAGGTGATTTTTTTAGGTGTCGCATCACTTACTAAATCATCATCTTTCCCATGCCTTTTTCGAAGGTGAGCTAATAATTTAATGCGTTCATCTTCACTGATCAAGTCATCTGGTTCAGAAGCTGAAACACCCGCTTCTGTTAATTGTTCCAGAAAGCGATCTAGAGGTATCTTTACCATCTCGGCCAATTCTTTTACTGTTTTATCACTCATATTTTCCCCCTACCCTTCGCCTTGATCACTTGCAAACCATGGTTCGCGCGCTTTCATAATCAGTTTGCCTGCCCGTTCTTCATCTACCCCTGAAAACCCCAGAAGATCATCAACCGCCTGATCCGCCAAATCTTCCATAGTTAGAATGCCTTTTGCAGCCATTTCATGTGCCAATTCATCATCCATCCCTTCCATTTCAACAAGGTCTAGAGCTGGTTTCGATGTTTCAATCGCTTCTTCCGTTGCAATTGCATTAATTAGTACAGCATCCTTTGCACGACTTCTTAATGCGTCAACCAGTTCCTCGTCAAAACCTTCAATTTCCAGCATTTCTTCAACTGGAATGTAAGCAATCTCTTCTACATTAGTTAAACCAACTTCAATCAAAATATCAGCAATTTCTTCATCTACATCCAACTGATCAATAAAAGCCTGCTTAATCGCAACCATTTCATTAGTGCCATCAGTACTTTCTGTACTGGCATCACGAACATTGAGTTCCCAACCTGTTAATTGAGTTGCCAGTCGAACATTTTGTCCGCCTCGTCCAATGGCCTGTGACAAGTTATCACTAGCCACCGCCAGATCCATGCTGTGTTTATCTTCATCAACAACAATTGAATCTATTTCAGCAGGCGACATGGCATTAATAACAAACTGAGCTTCATTATCATTCCATAAGATAATATCAACTCTTTCACCCGCTAATTCATTAGATACCGCCTGAACCCTTGATCCTCTCATCCCCACACAAGCACCAACAGGATCAAGCCTTGGGTCATTACTTCTTACGGCAATCTTTGCACGTGAACCTGGGTCTCTGGCAGCAGCTAAAACATCAATCATGCCTTCACCTACTTCTGGCACTTCAAGCCTAAATAAAGCAATTAATAATTCAGGTGCCGATCGACTGACAAATAATTGTGGCCCCCTAACTTCTGAGCGAACCTCCTTTAAATAACCTCGAACTCTATCGCCAATACGAATCGATTCTCTTGGAATCATTTCATCTCTTGCAATATAAGCCTCAACGTTACCACCTAAATCCAAATAGATGCTCCCTTTTTCTAGGCGTTTAACCACCCCTGTAACCAGCTCACCCACTCGGTCTTTATAGGCTTCAACTATCTTCTTACGCTCAGCTTCTCTTATCTTCTGAATAATAACCTGCTTAGCCGTTTGTGCCGCAATACGACAAAAGGAAACAGATTCAATGACATCTTCAATAAAATCCCCTACTTCTATATCAGGGTCATCAAACTGTGCAACTTCCAATAAAGCTTGGGAATCAGGAAACTCAAGATCTCCATCAATTTCATCATTTTCCGCAACTACTTCCCAGCGACGATAGGTTGTATATTCCCCAGTTTCTCTGTCAATGACTACTCGAGTGAGAATTTGATTCTCATGGCGCTTTGCAGCAGCAGCAGCTAGCGCGGACTCCAGCGCGTCAAACACAACGCTTTTATCAATGTCTTTTTCATTCGAAAAAACATCTGCTACTAACAAAATTTCTTTATTTTCCATTACGCCCTCCTTTTTTAATTAAGTAATCAGGCACCAGTCGTGCTTTACTCATGCTCTGAAACGGGATTTCTATACTTTGTTCATTTAATAATAGTGTGACGACATCCTCTTCAACCTGCTCAATGATACCCACAAGCTTTCGTCTATTATCAATAGGTCTAAACACGTTAATAGTGACCGTACTACCAATGAACTGCTCAAATTGGCTCACTTTAAATAAAGGTCTTTCTGTACCAGGCGATGAAACTTCTAACTGATAATTATCAATAATTGGATCTTCGACATCTAGCATCCCACTTAACTGATGACTCACTTTAGTGCAGTCTTCAAGTAGAACACCATTTTTAGTGTCAATATAAACCCTTAACAGGCCATTCTTTGGATGAGGATTGTATTCAATACCCACACACTCATACCCAAGACCTTCTACAATTGGTTCGATCAAATTCACCAAGTGCTCCGGAGCCTGCTTCATATTGCCTCACTTTCTTACGAACAAAAAAAAAGAGCCAACGGCTCTTCCCTAAATAAACACATATACCCTAGACATTTACTTTAGCCTAGAAAACAAAAAACCCCATAAAGGGGTTTTTCAATATCTGGTAGCGGGGGCAGGATTTGAACCTACGACCTTCGGGTTATGAGCCCGACGAGCTACCAAGCTGCTCCACCCCGCGATTGATTTGTACTATTATAAGCATTTTCCTCTACTTTGCAAGTTTTATTTTCACTTTCTTTAAAAACCTTACTTGCTCCCTTTTCAGCGCTTATCAACTGATCCAGAACTGCACTATACAACGATACCTAAAAATAAAATAACTCTACCTTTACTTTAGCCTAGAAAAAAACCATAAAGGTTTTTTCAATGACTGGTAGCGGGGGCAGGATTTGAACCTACGACCTTCGGGTTATGAGCCCGACGAGCTACCAAACTGCTCCACCCCGCGATTGTGCACTATATTTTTCACTTCCTTTCCAGCTACTCTTACCCACTGATCAGGACTGCATAATATAACATAAAATGATGGCTGAAAACAACCCTGCTAACAAATCATCGAGCATTATACCAAAACCACCTTCAACCTTTTGATCTATCCACTTTATTGGCCAAGGTTTAACAATATCAAAAAACCTAAATAAGATAAAACCAATTAAAGCTGCATTCCATGAAAAAGGCACAAACCACATAGTGACCAAATAGCCAGCCACCTCATCCCAGACTATCCCGCCAAAATCATGCTCACCTAATTGCCTCGCTGCCTCATCACAAATTCGAATACCAACAACGCAAACTAAAACAGTTAAAACACTATAGATCCAGAAATCTGCTTGCACAAAAGCCAGATAAACAGGAACCGCTGCAACCGTCCCCATCGTGCCTGGCATTTTTTTTGCCAAACCCGAACCAAACCCAAAAGCCAAAAACAATACAGGATCAGTCAATATTTTCTTAACCGATAATTTATTCCGACCATATTCAGAATTAAGAAAAATGCTCAAACCCTTTTACTCCAACTTCTTCCAAAACACCCAAACGGCGAACTCTTAATCCTGCGGACCTTTCAATCTCACCCACTTGCGTACACTCTATATTAATAGAAGAAACATTATCTGGCGCAACAGTAAAACACAACTCATAATCTTCACCTGCTGATATTGGCAAGTTCCAATCACCTGTTTCTTCAATATATGCTTTTACTGCTTTCGACATGGGCATCTTATCCCAGTCTAAAGTAGCGCCTACCGAACTTTTATCTAAAACATGCTTTAAATCAGAGGCGATTCCATCTGACAGGTCAATACAGGAAGTCGCATACCCCCTAATCTTTAAACCTTCCCTGACTCTTGGCTCAGGCTGATGAAACTTTCGCAACACATAATCATCAACTTCGGCAGCGTAAGATCCCTGCTCTACTTTCAAGCCAAGACCTGCATCCCCCAAACCTCGGCCCGTTACATAAATTAAATCACCCACTTTTGCAGTTGAGCGCTTCAAAGCGCGGCCTTTTGGCACAACCCCCATTGCTTGAACAGAAAGGGTTAAAGGCCCCTTTGTGGTGTCACCACCAATCAAATCAACAGAAAATTTATTTGCCAAACCCAATAGACCCTCTGAAAACGAGCTCAACCACTGTTCATTTATCTCAGGCAGCGTCAAAGCAAGAGTAACTGAAACGGGCTCCGCGCCCATCGCCGCTAAATCACTTAAATTAACAGCCAACAACTTTTCACCTAGCTGTTTCGGATCTGCTTCTGCAAAAAAATGCACACCCTCAACCATGGTATCAACGGTTAATGCCAACTCATACCCTTCTGGAACAGACATAAGCGCACAATCATCACCTACACCTAGTTGGTTCAGTGGGTTTAACATTTTATTGGAAGTAAAATAACGCCGAATCAGCTCAAACTCAGAAACAGCCACTACGTTTTTTTAGCGCCTAATTTAGCTTTAATCTCAACTGCACGTATTTTTTTACTTACCTTATCCAATACGCCGTTAATATATTTATGACTTCCATCTGCACCGAAGCATTTTGCTAAGTTAACCCCTTCATTAATAATGACCTTATAAGGGGTTTCTAGTCGATTAATCAGCTCATATACACCAATTCTTAATACAGCTCTTTCTACAGGATCAATATTATTCACAGGTCTATCAACAAATTCAGCCAAGGCTTCATCTATTGCGTTTAACTGCTTAGGAACACCATGAAAAATTTCTGTAAAATAATTTTTCTGCGCACCTTTTAATAACTCTTCTTCCAAAAAGTTCATCTCAATCCGAGTTAAACTTTCTCCAGTCATTTGCCACTGATAAAGCGCCTGTACCGCGCACTTTCTAGCATTTGTTTTTGCAGAGCTCATTATTTTTCCAGGTTATTAAACAAACTAACCATCTCAACCGCTGACATAGCAGCCTCTGCACCTTTATTTCCTGCTTTTGTACCCGCACGCTCAATGGCTTGTTCAATACTATCAACCGTTAAAACACCAAAGCTAACAGGCACATCATATTGCAATGAAACGGATGCAATACCCTTTACACATTCACCTGCCACATATTCAAAATGAGGCGTACCACCACGAATAACAGCGCCTAATGCAATGATTGCATCATATTTTTTTGTGGCTGCAACACGCTGAACCACCATAGGCAATTCAAATGCGCCTGGTGCTTTGACTAAACAGATATCATCTTTATTTGCACCATGTCGAACCAACGCATCAATTGCACCACCTTCCAATTGCTCAACGATAAAGCTGTTAAAACGTGAAGCTACAATACAAAACTTACCACCTGTGACTGATAAATTTCCTTCTAATACTTTTATTGTCGACATTTTTCTCTACTCTGTGTTAATTTTACAATTCTATACAAGTGCCCTGCTATCCACCTTATATTAAAGTGAAAACAAGTAACACCTTTTTTATTCTGTATGCTCTACTACTTCCAAGTCATACCCTGAAAGCCCAAAATATTTCTTTTCCGCCCCCATGACCTTTAATTTTCGCACACCTAGGTCAGATAAAACCCGCGCCCCAGTGCCCGTTGTTCGCCAGTCCATTTTTTTCTCTTCTGTTTCGACTACCAGCACACCATTATCTTGTAATTGATATTGATGAATATGCTCAACCAGCGATTTATTATCTTCACTTTGCCTGATAACAACCAATATCCCTCGCCCTGCTTCCGCAATTTTCTTTAATGCTTCACTAATAGCAATAGAGCTTCCAGATCGTTTTGAAGAAAACAAATCATCCATTAGGTTTCGCGCATGAACCCTGACTAGAACAGGCTCTTCAGTTGCCACATCCCCCATCACCAAGGCTAAATGCACATTTTTATCATTTATATCTTGATAAGCATACATTCTGAAATCACCAAACTCGGTTGGGTAATTACATTCGCTAATACGATCCAATGTATTTTCATTTTGAATTCTATATTGAATAAGATCTGCAATTGTCCCTATTTTTAGACCATGCTGCTTTGCAAAAACTTCAAGATCAGCACGCCTTGCCATCGTACCATCTTCATTAAGAATCTCTACAATAACTGCTGCCGGTTCCACTCCTGCCAGCTTAGCCAAATCACAGCCTGCTTCGGTATGACCCGCTCGATTGAGCACACCACCCGCTTGCGCCATTAATGGGAATATATGCCCTGGCTGAACCAAATTATCAGGCGTTGCCCCTTTAGCGACTGCTGCTTGTACAGTTAAAGCCCTATCAGCCGCAGAAATACCTGTCGTCACACCTTCTGCCGCTTCAATTGAAACAGTAAAATTAGTTGAATGTGCCGTCTTATTATCATTAACCATTAAAGGCAGTCTGAGTTGCTGGCAACGCTCACCCGTTAGGGTTAGACAAATCAGCCCACGCCCATACTTTGCCATAAAATTAATATCAGCTGCTTGCGTAAAAGACGCAGCCATCACTAAGTCGCCTTCATTTTCACGATCCTCATCATCCATAATGACGACCATCTTACCTTGGCGAAAATCTTCTATGATTTCTTCTGTTGTATTCATTCAGCTCTATATTATTTGGTTAAAAAACCGCTATTTTGTAATAATTCTTCTGTGACTACTGAACACGATGGTTTTGCAGCAGCCTCCCCTTTCATTAACCTTTCCATGTATCTGGCAAGTAAATCCACCTCCAGATTAACTTCTTTACCCGCAACCAACTCACCTAAAGTTGTTTCTTGTAGTGTATGCGGCACAATATTGACAGTAAATGAAGCACCTTCCACATTATTAACCGTTAAACTCACACCATTAATACAAATGGAACCCTTTTCTGCAATATATTTAGCTATATTATCAGGTGCTTTAAACTGATAGCGAAAAGAACGACCATCTTGCTGTTTTGAAATCACCACACCCAAACCATCTACATGCCCACTAACAATATGCCCACCCAGGCGAGTTGTCGGTGTTAATGCCAATTCCAAATTAACCGCAGTACCCACTTGTGCAACTTTTAAACTGGTTCTTGCAATCGTCTCGTTAGACACATCTGCACAAAAATAATTTGCACCCAGCTCAACAGCCGTTAAACACACGCCGTTCACGGCAATACTATCACCCAATCCTGCATCATCAATAGCCAGTTTTCCCGTTTCTATCTTTAAACGGTAATCACCACCTTTAGGCTGAACCGATGCTATTTTTCCAACTGCTAAAATAATTCCTGTAAACATTTCTCTCTACCGCATGGTAAAAGTCAGCTTTAAATCAGGGCCGACTTGCCTGACTGCCTGCATATTTAACTGCTTTTTATCTGCCATTTTTTGCAATGCAGGTAAATTAAATAAGCCTCGCCCTTGATCCCCTAAAAGACAAGGTGCCATATAAATCAACCATTCATCAATCACATTAGCATCTAACAAAGCACCATTAAGTATAGCCCCCGCTTCAACCAAGACATTATTGATTTGTTGTCGCCCCAAAAAAACCATCACTGCCTTTAAATCCATTCGCCCGTGCTGACTTTCTATCTGGAAAACCTTTGCTCCGGCATTTTCCAACGCTCTCACCTTATGCTTTTCAGAGCAACAACATAAAACCCAGGTTTCCCCAGTCAGAGCTAGCATTTTACTATTCAAAGGCATGTTTAATTCAGAATCAAGCACCACTCTAATAGGCTGATGGACAGTTTCACCATCCAACCTGACATTAAGTGAAGGATCATCAGCTAAAACGGTATTAATCCCTGTTAAAACAGCCGAACTTTCTGCCCTTAATTTCTGTACATCATTCCTGGCTTCTGGAGAGGTAATCCATTTACTTTCTCCTGACGCCATTGCCGTACGCCCATCCAGGCTCATTGCCATTTTACTGCGTACAAATGGCAACCCTGTGCTCATTCGTTTAATAAACCCTTTATTTAAATCTTCTGCATCTTGCTGTAAAAGTCCATAAACAACCTCTATTCCAGCCACCTGCATTTTCTTTATCCCCTGCCCTGCCACTAAAGGGTTTGGATCTTGCATAGCCACAACCACTCGGCTAATTCCAGCAGCTATTAACGCTTCACAACAAGGGCCCGTTTTACCCGTATGACTGCATGGCTCCAACGTCACATAAGCCGTTGCTCCTTCGGCCTGATTCGTCTGCTTCAACGCATTAATTTCTGCATGTCCCAAACCTGCAGTGACATGCCACCCTTCCGCTATCACTTGATTATTTTTAACCAAGACACAACCCACTCTTGGGTTTGGGTCGGTCGTATAACATCCTCTTTCAGCAAGCTTTAAAGCCCTTGCCATATAAACAGCATCGTGATCTAGCGTCATTATTGTTGCATTGATTCAATCATTTCGGTAAATTCATTGACATCTTGAAAGCTACGATAAACGGATGCAAACCGCACAAAAGCGACATGATCCAAACCTCTTAACTCCTTCATCACCAATTCCCCCAACTCATCGGCAAAAATTTCCCTATCGCCCATGGCTGTCATGGTTTTCTTTATCCGGCTGATAGCTGCTTCTATCGCATCACTATTCACAGGGCGTTTTTCCAACGCACGCTGCATCCCCAGTCGAAGTTTTTCCTCATTAAACGCTTCACGAGCGCCATCACGCTTAATTATTTTTGGTAATGTTAATTCCGCCACTTCATAAGTAGTAAAACGCTCTTTACAGGAAGCACATTCTCGCCTGCGCCGAACCTGATCGCCTTCACTCGCCAACCGAGAATCAACAACTCGTGTATCTTGGGCCGCACAAAAAGGGCAACGCATGTTTTACCTCATACTTTCCGAAACAAGCCATCAGAATAACAAAAGCCTTCTATTTTATATCAAAAAACAATATTTTAATATCCATGACTCAATTTGTTCACTGTATTCTGTTATCTTACTGTTTACATTTTAAAAATATAACAAGCCAGCATGACTGAAACTGAAGGTGTTATCAAATACAAACTGAATCATATTAATGCAGCACTTAAAAGCAATTTCTCCATCTCAGAAATAAATAAATGGCGAACTTTGTTATTTAAAAAACAATTAATTGGGCAAATTAATACCCGATATGAAGGCTATGGTTTTGGTAACATTAGCCAACGAGTCGGCCCCGCCAATTCAAAGTCGATACAATTTATAATAAGCGGCACCCAAACAGGCGCAACAGAGGTTTTATCCAGAGATCATTATTGCCATGTTATCAATGCTGATCCTATTAAAAACTGCATCCGCTCCATTGGAAAAACAAAACCCTCTTCTGAAGCACTGACACATGCCTGCGTTTACCAACAAGACAAAAGAATACAAGCCGTGATACACGTCCATAGTCCTGAGATATGGAATAACACCCTGCGACTCAAGCTACCTTATACTGCTGCTGATATTGCTTACGGAACACCAGAAATGGCAACCGAGGTCGAACGACTCATGCAAACAGAACAACTACAAAATGAAAGGATATTTAGCATGCTCGGACACACAGATGGCGTGATTGCTTTTGCTGAGACTATGGAAGATGCCGTACTTTTATTGCTAAAATACCACTCGAAAGCTATTTTAGTTGAACAAAGCAAGCAATATAGCTAAAATACGCCATTATATTAGAATCGACTAATAACCATGCCAAAAATACTTATATACACCGCAAACCTTTGCCCTTATTGCACTATGGCAAAAAGGCTCCTAGACAAAAAAGGGGCTGAATATTCAGAAGTGAATGTTGATTCAAAACCAGGTCTACGTGAAAAAATGATGCAAGAAACACGCCGTAGAACAGTTCCGCAAATTTATATTGGTGACTTACATGTCGGTGGCTTTGATGATTTGCACGCTCTAGAAATGGGAAATGAACTAGATAAGCTACTAGCATAATTATCTTACTTTCAATATACAGAGCAAAAAAACAGTCTTCTTTGTTCTGTTTAAGAAACCTCTGATTAAGTTAGTTAGAATTTAGCTTGCTAAAAACAATTGGACTTGATCAGAGATTCCTTCAACAACTAAATATGCCTAGCTTTTCGAGAAAGTAAAAGAGATAGACCTGACACAAAAAACCAAAAAGCAGCGGGTACAGGTACCGCTGTTAACGCGTAATCAGAATAGTTACCAATATAAATATTTTCTGTCGCTGAAAATTGTCCATCAATAATTGCCAGATCAGAAAAGAACAATGTATCTTCTGTTCCAATATAGGAATCAGGCAGCGTGCTATAAACTGTCAAATTATTCAAATTTATGATGGGCGCTTCTACAGAACCCGGAAAGATCAATACCTGTTGAGCATCAAAAGATACCATCCCTGCAGGTAAAAAATAGTCATAATCACTAAACACCGAATAATCCAAATAAAGATTTCCTTCTACAGATATGCTGGGTGATAAAAGGGTGATTTCCCCAATAGGCAATAAGGCAATACCCCCTTCCCCCTCTAACTGTACTCCAGCAGAAACCGGCTCTCCAATTGTTAACGTGCCAGAATAAACGGGGTGACTCATCAACATTCCCGTCAAAAGTATAAACACTGAATATAACTTTATTGTTCTCATACAAAACCTACTGCTCTGTTAAAATATTTAATATAAATATGGGTTAAACTAATCAACTAATTTTCATCGTTTTTAAAATTTTTCTGACCTGATCTATTCCCTCGAAATCAGTAGATGCCGAAACAGCCTTATCAAGATAGTTTCTGGCCAGGTCCTTTTCGCCTTGTTTGTAATAAACCATCCCTAAGTGATAACTAATTTCTGATGAGATAGAACCTTGTGTGACTACTTTTTCTAGCAATCTTTGCGCTTCATCATAACGACCCTGCTTAAAAGCAATCCATGCGACCGTATCCAGCATATTTGGATTTTCTGTACGTTCAAGCGATGCAGCCAATTTTTGTGCACGACTTAAATTCTCTTTACTGGTATCAACGTTAGCTAAATAACGAGCCAGATTATTAATAGCAACAGCAGAATCGGGTTGCTTCTGATAGGCTAGTTCATATAATTCAAGCACCTCAGCATGCCGCCCCCCTTCATGATAAATAACAGCCAGATCATTAACTAATACCATTGCTGCATCTGTTTTATCTATGCCTTTACGCAGGATCTTTATTGCCGCAGCCTCATCATTTTTCTGCAAAAATAATTGAGCAATAGTGCGATAAATATCAACCCACTGCGGCTTAATTTTCAGTGTTTGCCTAAAAGCCTTATCCGCTGCTTCCAGTTCATTATTCTGAACATACAAATCACCCAACAGTTTATAAGCGACAAAATGACTTTTATCAGTCCGGGTTAGTTTTTTTAAATATGAAATAGCCTGTTTAGCCTGATCTATTGCTATATAACTTTTGATCAATTGAGTTAACGGCTCAATCGCATCAGGCTTAATCTTTAAGGCATATTTAAATGCATTAATACTTTCTTCCAATTGGCCTTCAGCCTGATATGCCAGACCTGACATATAATGGCCTACTGATTCAGTACCAACATCCTGTAAAAACAACTGTGATATTTGCTGCGCGCCATCCCAATTGTTTTGCATTAAACGAATCCTAAATAATGATTCCAGCGCTTTTTTACTTGCCGCATTTTGCTTTAATAAAACAGCGACATGCTGTTCAGCCTGCTGAGGCTTACCCAACCGAATCAATAACTCGACCAAATCCTGCCTCGCAATATTGTCTTGAGCAGCTAAAGAGACCACTTTTTGCATATTTTCAGCGGCCAGCACTATATCTTTATGACTAGCATGAACTGTCGCCAATAACTTTAGAGCCTGTATATTATTTGGTTGATTGAGCAATAGCTTGCGTAATGCAGCAACGGCTCCCTCTATACGCCCCTCAAGCAAATCGAATCGTGCCTGAGATATTAATGCCTCGGCATTATCAGGTTTTGCTTTCAAAACTTCAGATACCAAACGTTTAGCTTCTAGCAACCGTTGACTTGAAATATACAAGCCAGCCAACAGGGTCTGTGCTTTTATACCCGCTACAGTGAATTTACCCTGCGCGATAATTTCTTTTAAACTGCTTTCTGCATCATCAACATCACCTTTAGTTAACTGCAAAGCCACCCATTTAAACTTCAATGCATCTTCTTCTTTATACTGATCCAACATAGGTAATAGTTCAGCCATTGCCACATCAATATTTCGCTTTTCAACCAGAAAATCGATTAAATACAATTTTGCCTGTTCACTCTGAGGATTCTTATTTATTGCATCTCGTAATAACTGCTCTGTTTTGTCCAACTGGTTTTCAGCCATATATAAATGAGCTAAGCGCTGATAAGCTAAAAAATCGTTTGGGTTTAAAGTTAATAAAACTTTTAATTGCAGTTCAGCTTGCACAAATTGCTGAGTATTAATATACAAATTAGCTAGCATAAGGTGCATAGTCTCATTATCAGACAGGCTTAAAATACCCCTTTGTAATAATTCAATAGCCTTGCCAGGTTTCCCTGTTTTAGTATAAATTGAAGCCATCATCAATATTGCAGAGGCTGAATTCTCATCCAGTTTTAATGCTTTTTCTGTACTGACAATCGCTGCATCGGTATTATTTAAGACTACATTAATACTGGCATGGAAAACTAAGGACTCAATATTTTCAGGCTGTAAAGCCATGACCTGATGCAATATATTTTCAGCATCAGTCACTTGACCATTTAAAAGCAATAACTGACCGAGTCGTATCCGTGACATTAAATGCGTTTCATCATGCTTTACCACTGTTTGATAAACTTCAAAAGCTTTAAGCACCTCGCCTTGCTTGCTTAATGACTC
>Ga0209081_1001749_pt1 | contig 12877 bp, 14 predicted proteins | sample GOMGulsemesocosm_4_FD_184636 | JGI IMG/M metagenome (GOLD analysis project Ga0209081, IMG submission 184636) | Methane-oxidizing microbial communities from mesocosms in the Gulf of Mexico - GOM15B Gulf of Mexico (SPAdes) (version 2) | ecosystem: Environmental > Aquatic > Marine > Cold seeps... | reverse complement strand
AGCCAACATAACCCGAGCCACTAAATTGCGGTGTTTGAGTTTCTAAGCTCACCTTTTGACGACTGTAACCTTCAGTCGTAGCATTGGTTATGTTGTGCCCCGTTGTGGTCAACACATTTTTAAATGCTGTTAAACCCGATAAGCCTGTTAATAATAAATCAGCCATGATGTCTACTCGCTGTCGTATGCTGTTGATTCATTTAACCCCCTATAAGCCTTGTATCGGCTTGAGTTGATTTTGCTGAAGGTTTTGATTCAATTGATGATAGTTGCCCACGCCCTACAATAGACATAATTTTATTTGCATAGGCTGGGTCGGTTGCGTAACCAGCTTTTTGCAGGCCTTTTACAAACGCTTCATTTGAATCAACACTTGATAAGGTTTCTGCATAGCGTGGGTTTTGTTTTAGAAATTGCACGTAATCATTAAAGCTTTCTTCATAACTATCGTACGCACGGAATGTTGCCTGACGTTTTTGTGCTATCCCCGCCTCATATTCAACCGTTTGTACATTAACGGTTTTACCTTGCCAGCCGTGTGAGGCTTTAATACCAAATAGGTTATAACTACTATGCCCGGCTTTATCTTTCATGATGTGTTGACCCCAACCTGTTTCTAAGGCTGATTGGGCTAATAATATTTTTGCATCAACACCCAGTTCTTTTGCTGCATTACTGGCTGCTGGCCCTAATTTTTCAGCAAAATCATCAATAGACGTTATTGCATCATTTCGTTGAGGTTCTACATTCTTAGTAATGGCCGCAGCTTTATGTTGCTGTTGACGAATCACTGTTTCGCGATAGCTTTGCATTTCACCCACTTTTTCCGTGGTTTTATCGGTGGCTTTTTCACCCATTTGATTAACAATCATTTGCGCTAGGCCTAAATCACCTCGTTTACTTAAATCTAACGATATCTGATCATCGTACATAGACTGGTAAAAGCGCGCTTTATCATTATCAATAAGGTCTGACTCGGGCACGGTATCGCGCATGCTTTTTAGCATCATTTTGAGGAAGATCGTTTCAAACTGACGCGCCACTTGTGCTAACGCATCTTGCTGTTCGCTACTATCGCCGCCTGCTTTGGCTTTTAATTGGGCTAAGCCATTAAAGTCAGCATAGATATCGGCTTGTGAGACTGAATTACTCATGCCTATATCACAATTAACTCAGCGGTTAAGGCACCCGCGCTTTTCAAGGCTTCTAAAATGGCCACTAGGTCACTTGGCCCCGCTCCCACTTGGTTCACCGCTGTTACAATTTCATTAAGCGAAACACCTGGGTCAAATACAAACATTCGCTTATTTTCTTCAACGATACTAATTTCAGATTCTGGGGTAACCACGGTTTGACCATCTGTAAAAGCCCCATCTGGCTGACTCACATTGGTTCTTTCGGTAATTGTTACGGTTAAATTACCGTGTGATACCGCTGCTGGGCGGACTTTCACTTTGTTATTAATAACCACCGTACCTGTTCGGGAGTTGATAATAATACGTGCTGCTGTTTGCGCAGGATCCACTTCTAGGTTTTCAAGCAAACTCATAAAGGCGACACGTTGTGAAGGATTACGCGGCATATTCACTTTAATACTGCCGCCATTAATGGTTTGGGAGGTTTGTGGGCCAATCGCTTTATTAATTGAGCTGGCAAGCCTATTTGCTGTGGTGAAATCAAAGCTGTGTAAATTGAGTGTGATACTGCTGCCTTCATTAAACGGGCTGTATACGGTACGTTCAACTGTTGCACCATTAGGTATGCTACCAACCGTTGGGATATTAACACTCACCTTTGAACCATCGGCACCAGAAGCACTTAAACCACCCACAACTAGGTTACCCTGAGCAATACCATACACCTTGCCATCGGCACCTTTTAAGGGTGACATTAACAAGCTGCCACCACGTAAGCTACTTGCCTCACCCACCGCATTCACGGTGACATTAATTTTTTGCCCGGGGCTGGCAAAAGGTGGCAAGCTTGCATGGATAATAACCGCTGCAACATTCTTTGATTTAATTTGGATCGTTGCTGGGATTTTAACGCCCATTTGGCTCAACATGCTGCGTAAGCTTTGTGAGGTGAAATCACCTGATTTAACTTTATCCCCGGTACCGTTTAAGCCAACCACAATGCCGTAACCAACCAATTGGTTTGAACGAACGCCAGTAATGGAGGCAAGGTCTTTAATACGTTCTGCGTGTGCAGTGGTTAGCATTAAACCTAAAATAAAAGCGAGTAAGAGTAATTTTATATTCATTATAAATTCCTTAGAACGGGAATACCGCACTGATAAAGAAGCGAGCTAACCAACCGATTTTATTGGCATCGGCCAATGCACCTTCACCGGTATACATAATGGTTGCATCGGCAATTTTGGTTGATTCAACCGAATTGTCGGGATTTATATCCGTTGGGCGAATAATGCCCGCTACTCGAATATATTCATTGCCTTGGTTTAAACGAACACGCTTTTCACCGCGTATCTTTAGGTAACCATTTGGCAGCACATCAATAATGCTGACGGTAATACTACCGCTTAAGCTATTTTTCTGTGTGCTCTCGGTTTCACCGGCAAAATCATTCGACGAGGTTAAACTACTATTTAAGTTTAATGCTTTAAATGAAGGATCTATCATCCCCAGTATGGTTGGTGCACTAATGCTTGTTGTTGTGCCTTTTTTAATGTCGGTATCGGACTCTTTCTTAGCATCGGTTTTTTCCACCAGGTTAATGGTTAGAATATCGCCAATTCTGCGTGCTCTAATATCTTCAAATAAACGTACTTCATAACCAGCCTGATAAATAGAGCCGTTACTGCCTTGCGGCACTTGGTACGACACCGGTTTTGCTGGTGCGTACTCTAAGTCGTGTCGTGGCTTGCCCATATTATCCATCATTGCGCAACCTGGCAATATAAGCGGTAAAATCAATAGCTTAAGTGTTTTCATTCGCATCACCTATAAGGCTTGAATTAGCCCTTGCATCATCTGGTCGGCGGTTGAAATAGCTTTTGAATTCATTTCATAGGCACGTTGCGTTTCAATCATGCTAACCATTTCTTCAACCACATTAACATTTGATGTTTCTAAAGCACCTTGGCTAATCAAACCGACACCTGACTCACCAGGTGTTCCCACCGTTGGGCTGCCGCTCGATAAAGACTCTCTAAATTGGTTCTCACCAATTGGGTCAAGCCCCGTTGGGTTAATAAAATCGGCCAAGGTAATATTACCAACCTGCGAAGGTGTTCCACTACCAGGCTGTAAAACGCTGACGGTTCCATCTACACCAATAGTGACACTTAAAGCATCCTCAGGAATAGTAATAGAAGGCTCTAAAGGGTAACCACCTGAGGTGACGAGCTGCCCTGTTGAGTCGAGTTTAAAGCTACCGTCCCGGGTATATGAAATATCACCGTCTGGACGCAGTATTTGAAAGAAACCACGCCCGGAAACAGCTATATCTAACGATTGCCCCGTTTGCTGGATAGTCCCTTGGCTATGACTTTTCTCGGTTGCTACCGTTCGCACACCAGTACCTATTTGCAAGCCTGTTGGTAGCTCGGTATTTTGTGAGCTTTGCGCACCCACTTGCCGAACATTTTGATATAACAAGTCTTCAAATATTGCACGGGATTTTTTAAACCCTGTGGTATTGACGTTGGCAAGGTTATTTGAAATAACCGACATTCTTGTTTGTTGAGCTTCTAAACCTGTTTTACTAATCCACATTGCTTGTGTTGACATATTATTCTCCTATCCTATGCGCATTAATTGTGCGCTAGCTGCTTCGTTTTCACTGGCTGTTTTCATCATTTTTACTTGCATATCAAAACCTCGTGCGAGTTCAATCATACTGACCATGGCATCGACGACACTCACATTACTGCCTTCAACAGTACCGCTCACTAACGACACGTCTGCGCTGAAATCGGCAGGTAACCCATCCTTTCTTCGAAAAAGGCCATCATGACCTTTCGTTAACACGGCTAAATCAGGGTTCACTAATTTAATCCTACCGATGGCTGATAGCTCAGTTGAGCTTGCTCCCAAAGGAATTACGCTAATGGTTCCATCTGAACCAATTTCTATTTTTTCTACTTCAGGAATATTCATCAAACCGCTGTCACCCAATACTGGCAAGCCTGTACTGGTTGTTAATAAGCCACTGGGAGTGACACGCAAATCACCTGCTCTTGTATAAGCCTCAGTACCATCCGCTGTTTCTACAGCCATCCAGCCTTCACCACTGATGGACACATCTAATTCACGCCCGGTTTGCTGTACAGTGCCTAAATCAAAATCAACTCCGGGGCGTTCGGCCATGGCGTAAACATTTGATGGGTGCCCTGGGCCATACACAGGCATACTTCTGAACTGTGATAGATCAGCCTTAAACCCTGTGGTATTCACATTCGCTAAATTATGAGAATTGGTAGCTTGTGCTAGCAGTATTTGCTTAGCACCACTCATTGCGACATATAAACTGGTATCCATGACTACTCCCTTAACTCACTAATCGACTAAATATTTAAAATAGCTTGCTGAACGGTATCTTCAGTTGAAATAGCTTTTGCATTGGCCTGGAAATTACGCTGCGAGGTAATTAAGTTAACCAACTGGGAAGCAATATCAACATTCGAAGCTTCTAAGGCACCCGACTGCAGAGCACCAAAACCAGAACTACCGGGAGAGCCGATGATTCGATCACCCGAGCTATACGTTTCACCCCAAGAGGTTGAACCCAGCTGATTTAGGCCACCTGAGTTTGGGAATGACGCTAATGCAACCTGCCCGAGTAAATCTGATTGACCATTGGTAAATCGAGCAAAAACCGCCCCGTTTTGATCAATATCAATCCCACTTAAACGCCCGGATGAGAAACCATCTTGGTTTAATGAGTAAATTGAAAAGTCACCACCGTATTGGGTGATATCGGAGTAATCAAAATTCAGCGCTACTGGATCAGTACCATTACCTATCGATAAATTATCAAAGGCGACTTGACGTGTTGTATCAGCAGGATCCCCCCCTATTTGAGTACTAGCAAGACTGCCATCACCATTAAACGTTAGGGTAAAATGATCAACGGCAGTTGGTCCCGCAGCATCTGTCATCGTCAACGTATTCCCATCAACAATGGTATAAGCCTCCCATTGGTTAAGAGCTGGGTCGCTCGCAACATAGTACATGGTTGCTGGAAAGCCATTGCCCTGTGAATCATAAACCGTTGTTGAGGTTGAATGGTTATACGTATCTGCATCAACCGGATCAAAACTATTAAGCGGCACTTCCTCATTAGCATTTAAGTTAATAACCGGAGTAACACTGGTCGTTGCTCTAGGAGGCGAATCAGTGGTACTCAACTGTAAGGATTGCAAGGTACCCGTATTAAACGTGCCGTTATTATTAGCCGGAAATACCTGTAAGTTACGTCCCGAACTATCAACGACAAACCCTTCTCTATCCGTTGAAAATGCACCTGCTCGTGTATAGGTATCAGTTCCAGTATCATTAACAATGAAGAAGCCTTCACCATTGATGGCCATATCTAAGTTACTCGCCGTAAATTCGATATTACCTTGACCGAACTGTTGAGACACCGATGAAACACGAACACCACTGCCCGGTGTATTACCCGATACACCTGAGAAAGTTGTTGCAAACACATCTACAAATTCTGCACGTGAGCCTTTAAAACCCGTTGTTGCAGCATTAGCAATGTTGTTACCAACAACTGATAAATCCTTTGCAGCAGCATCTAAACCACTTAATGAAGTACGAAATGCCATAATATTCTCCTAAAATTAATTATTGAATGCGAGAAACATCGCTAAAACTAACACTACCCAAACCTTTTAAATTAAGCTGTAAACCGTTACCTGCTGACGCCAGTGTTACGCTATCAACCTCGGCTAAAAGATTTGTATCTAATTCAAAATTTTGTCCATCTATCAATGCTTGAGCATTAATAAAGTATGAGCCTGCCGGCGCCAATTCGCCGTTTTCCTTAGCTCCATTCCAACTAAATTGGACTGGACCCGCTGCTTGAGTACCAAGCGAAATTGTTTTAATAAGCTGGCCGGATGAGTCTGTGATTTTCACCGAAACATCCCCCGAACTTGTTGGTAATGTCAACTCGCCATTTATTGAGCCACCTTCTGCTAACAAACCTTCACTCAGCGGTGCAAATACACTCCGGCCAATTAAACTAGCCCCCTGTAATGCCTGATCACTTGAAAGCGATGAAGCAAAGTCTTCAAACGACGTTTGCAGCCCTTCAATACCCGTTACCGTACTAAATTGTGCAATTTGACCTAGAAAATCACCATTATCCATTGGCTCTAATGGGTCTTGGTTATTAAGCTGGGTAACCATCAGTTTCAAGAAATCCCCCTGAGCCAAGTCGCTTTCTTTACCTGTATCCTTAACTTGCTCTTGCTGGGCAAGGCCTAAGTTTTGAATGCGACTAAAATCAACATTTGCCATTATTTACTCCGTTATTGACCGATTTTTAAAGTTTGTTGTAATAGTTGCTTTGCGGTATTCAGCATTTCAACATTGTTCTTGAAGCTTTGACTTGCCGACATCATATTGGCCATTTCTTCCACCATATTGACATTCGGTTTGAAGATATACCCTTCGTCATTCGCCATCGGATGCTGCGGTGCATACTCTTGACGTAAAGGTGCTTCGCTTTCAACCACACCCATTACACGAACACCCTTAGCAGCAGATTGCTGATGACTACTGACTTCATTTTGTAAAACCGTTGCGAAGACAGGTTGCCGAGCACGATAGGTTTCCCCCGTGCTACTGCTAACCGTGTCGGCATTTGCCATGTTGCTTGCCACTAGGTTTAGCCGCGTTGTTTGTGCGCTCATGCCACTGCCGGCAATATCAAAAATATTATATAAAGACATGGTTATTCCCCTCTAAGCGCTGAAAGGTACGAAGAGATTTTGCCATTAACAAAGCGTAGTGATGTTTGATAATTCATCGCATTTTCTGCGTATTGAGCTTGCTCAACCTTGGCATCGACTGTGTTGCCGTCTAACGATGAGCTAGTTGGAATGCGGTACGCTAAATCAACTGAAGCGGGGGACGTTGATAAACCAATATGTTTAGAGTGGGTCGTTTTTAGATTACTTGGCTGACCACCTTCTAGCTGGCTAAGAACATCTTTAAAATTGAAATCACGTGCTTTATAGCCAGGTGTATCAGCATTAGCCATATTCGAGGCTAATACCTCTGCACGCTTTGACTGATAGATCAAAGCGGAATCATGTACGCCGAATATTGTATTAAGTGATATTGCCATGACAGTCTCCTATTTCGTTGAATACAACAAAGCAGAAAGCATGCCAAAAATAATTATCCTTTTATAACAAAGAGTTAGAGAATAATTAAAATATAAATAGGTGTGGCAAGACGGCAATTTTTGCCACTTATAACTCTGAAGACGGCAAGAAGCTTGCCTGAGGAGGTTTATTCCTTTTAGTAGGAATGTTTTATCTACGATCAAATTACTCAGCGCAAAAAAAAACAGCCACTCATGAGTGGCTGTTTAAAGTATCTACGCTAAAGAATAAAAAATATTAATCCTGTTGTTGAACAACCCGCATTCGATCTTGTATTGCCTTAGCTAATTCATCAGGTTTGTATTTTGCCATAAATATATCAGCACCTACTTTTTCAATCATACTCTGATTAAATACACCACTTAAAGAGGTATGAAGCATTACGTAAAGACCTCTTAAAGCAGGTATTTTTCTAATCTCTGTGGCTAACGTATAACCATCCATATTAGGCATTTCCACATCTGAAATAACCATTAACAAGTACTCAGGAACATTGACACCTGAATTGATTAATTCATGCAGCTTCATTAGACCCTGCTGACCATCCTTAGCCAGTGTCGATGTAAGCCCTAATTGATCTGTCACTGTTTTAACTTGGTTTCTGGCGACTAAAGAATCATCAACAATTAACACATGCCCTTGTTGCTTAAGTGATTTATCAATACTCGATGGAGACACTCCTTTTGGCCCGCTATCTACTTCACTGAGAATTTTCTCAACATCTATAATAAGGACATATTCACCATCTATTTCAGTCACCGCTGTTAAATAGGATGCCCCATCAGTGCCTTCAGGTGGGGAATTAATATCTTTCCAATAAAGATTAACAATACGATCCACCCCTCCTACTAAAAACCCCTGAGTAGATCGGTTAAATTCAGTCACTATAACGAAGCCACCCTCATCGTCACCCAACGGCTCTTCACCAACTGCCATCGACATATCGATAACCGGAATATCCTTCCCGCGTAATTGCACTAAACCCTTAACTACTTTATTGGCACCAGGAATTTTGGTTAATTTAGGTCTTTGAATAACTTCCTGTATCTTAAATACATTAATTCCAAACTTTCGACCACCGTGTAGATTAAAAATCAGTAACTCAAGTCGGTTATGACCTGCTAATTGTGTCCGTTGATCTACACCTGATAAAATTCCCGTCATCTTAGTATCCTGTTATTTTTTATCTTTCGATTAATTCTGTTTCAATTAGCGGCATAGATAATGCATAAATATTCACTAAGCCATCAATAGTACTAAGCATAGACCATATTTATGAATTTATTTTATTCCTTATTAATATTATTATTTTACTTATGCCAGCCTGTTTTTGCTGTTGATAGCCTTTATGAAAACCACACTGATATTAGTCAAGCTGCAAAAGATTTTCTTCTCTCATCAAGCAAGACATTAGTTGGTGATGTTTCTGTATCACTTCACTCAATTGATCATCGGTTAAATTTGAAGAAGTGTACCTCGCCACTTGTAATCAAACCCACTGGCGACACTATTAAAGCAGGCAGGAACACACTTAAAGTTAGCTGTTCTTCACCATCACCTTGGCGAATCTTTATAACAAGTACCATTGAGGTAAGAAAGAAGGTTTTCGTTATTAAACATTTTGTAAGTAAGGGGCAACTATTAACCAAAGAAGATATTCGTTTTAAAAGCATTAATATTTCTAAGCTGAATAATCACTATCTTGAAAATGAGACACATATTATTGGCAAAGAGGCAACTCGAAACTTGCAAGCTGGCAATATATTGACTGCCAACAATTTGACGAATCCACTGTTAATTAAACGTGGCGATACTGTTAATATTGTTTCTCAACGTGAGGGCTTTAAGGTAACCATGAAAGGACAAGCGATGGAAGATGGGAGCATTGGTGAGCGTATCAACGTTAAAAACCTAAGAACCAAAAAAATCATCAATGGCTCTGTAACAAGCAAACATTCTGTTAAAGTCCTTTTTTAAACCAATATATTTTAGAACATTAACTAAAAGGAATACCATGTCTATCAATATAAAAGGTGCTACGGGCAAACCTTCTTCACAAAGTTCTTTAAATAAAACCAGCAAAAATAGTAACGGTAGTAAGACTAATGCACAAGCTACTTCAGCTAGCCAAGCAGATAGTGTTGATTTAACAGATGCGGCAACTGAATTACAAAAAATTGAGCAATCACTAGCTGCTCTTCCTGTTGTTGATCAAGCGCGGGTTCAGGCTATAAGCGAATCTATCGAACAAGGTGAGTATAAAGTCAATGAAGAAAAAATTGCCGAACGTATGATCAAAAGTGAAACGCCTTTAAATAAATAAATTTATGACTATGAAAACTGAACTCGATATCAAAATCAATCAACTCTTAGAATCCCTTTCTACAGCTAATTTAAAAATGTCCGACGCTTTAAAAAGAGAATGTCAGTGCTTAAAAAAACATGATAGCGAAAAATTATTGACCATTATTGATATAAAAAAGGAACTCAGTCTTTTTATAGAAAATCAAACGCGTACCCTCCATAAACACCTTATAAAATCGGGCATTAAAAAAGGTATATACGGTTTGCAAACATACCTTGAAACACGGCCTAAATCTGATGACAACCCGTCCCTAAAATTGTGGCTATCAATTGAAATTTTGGTTAAAGAAAACAAAACCATTAATGAAGGAAATGGTGCAATTGTAGAATTAAACCGAAAACATACTTTACGTTCTTTAGATGTTTTAAGAGGGCAAACGGGGACACAGGCGAATGAAACCTATGGATCTGATGGTTATACTCAAAAAGATAAGATTACTCGAAACATTTCTACCGCCTAAGATATTATTTTGGCATAAGCTATACTTCTAAAAATATGAAATTCATTTCCGATTTAAAAGAACTGTTCACTCATTCTGAACAAGAAACTGATCTTATAAATGACAATCCTAATTTCGTTACTCGCCCTAATCGAATCATTCATATGCTTCGTGTTTTACGAGATGCAGCCACGCAAGTTACCGTTGCCATGCCTGATGGGAGTGAATTCCCAAGCAAGATTCTTGCAGTAAGCAACCAAGATTTAACACTAGACCAATTTAGCTCTCGCGAAGCCCATCAAAAAATTCAGCCAAATATTGAAATTACGATAAAAGCAAAACAACAAGCCGTCCCTTTTACTTTTAAATCGACCGTTACGTCAAAAAAGGGCAATAAGCTTGGCAGCTATAAAGCTAGCCTTCCAGTAAAAATTTACTACCCTCAAAAAAGAGCCTTTTTTAGAGTCCCTCTTGAACACTTTAATAGCCTTACTTTTAGGGCTGCTCTAGAGTTTTCCGAAAACACCCTAACGGGCCATATTTTAGATATTAGCTCTGGCGGTTTATCTCTGTCTATGCGAACCAATGTTTATCTTACAAAAGGTTCTACTCTCACCCCTGTTAGCCTATCTATTGCTGGCAATGAAACCATTATTTGTGACCTACTCATTACCTCAATCAGAAAGCCAAGCCATGATGCATATACTCGTGTTGGTTGTCAGTTTTTGAACCTTAATACTGAAACAAAACAAGCCATTAGTAAATTCATTATTACGTATGAAAGAAAACGTGCAAAAAAAGAAGCTAAGGATTCTTGATAAGAACTTATTTTTATCAATTTCTCTTAAATTTATAACCCTTCTTATCTGAACATTCTTATTTCAAATTTAACAATCAAAAATATCTTGCAAAAAGCTTATATATTTCACTTTTAACTCTGTACTGTAAATTGACAAGAATGCTATTATTAACGCTTAACTAGTAGCTTTGATTTCATAGCTCGCACATTCATTTCTTAACGTGGTGGGAAAAAAGATATAACTTATGCCTCGGTAGCTCAGCTGGATAGAGCGCACCCCTCCTAAGGGTGAAGTCGCAGGTTCGAATCCTGCTCGGGGCACCAAAATTTATTTCAAGACAGTGTTATTTGAGTTTTTATCTAATCATTCAAAACCACTGTTTTTTTAGTCTACACTTAAGGCTGTTAACTCAAGTATATATTGGACTTATTTGATGAATAATTTATTGCAACTTTTCAAAGAATCTTCTGCCTTCAATGGTGCAAATGCAAATTTTGTTGAGGCAATGTATGAACAATACCTCAATGACCCTGAATCAATTTCTGATGACTGGAGATCACAATTTGATTCTCTAAGCTCTCATGCCGAAAGCATGGAAATACCTCACTCCGGTGTAAAAAAACATTTTGCCGAACTAGCAAAATCTCCTGCTGGGGTTCGTGTTGTTCAGGGTGGTGTTTCGCCCGACCAATTATCAAAACAAACCGCTGTTTCACGCCTCATTAATGCCTACCGAGTCAATGGTCATAAACAAGCAAATGTCAATCCGCTTGAAGATCCCAATAGCCAGCCAATAGCAGATCTTGATTTAGCCTTTCATGGCTTAAGTCAATTAGACTTCAACACCACCTTTGATACAGGCACCTTACATAATGCGCCTGATCAATTGCCGCTTAAAGATATCATTCCAATCTTACAAGAAACCTATTGCAGTAGTATCGGTATTGAGTATATGCACATTGCTGATACCGTTATTCGTTCTTGGGTTCGCAGAAGAATGGAAGGTCCTCGTGGTAAACTTGCGTTAATTCCTGAGCAAAAAAAGTGGCTACTTAAACTTCTCACAGCCTCTGAAGGTATAGAAAACTACTTGCACCGAACTTATGTTGGTCAAAAACGTTTCTCACTTGAAGGTGGTGAAAGCCTTATTCCAATGGTTGATGAAATTCTGCAACGCTCTGGTGAGCACGGTGTTAAAGAAGCCGTTATTGGTATGGCTCATCGTGGTCGATTAAATGTTCTGGTGAATATTTTCGGTAAAAATCCAGCCATTCTTTTTGAAGAATTTGAAGGTAAACGCTCCGCCTCTCCATCCAAAAATGGTTCTGGCGATGTTAAGTACCACATGGGCTTTTCTTCCGATATTTCAACGCCAAGTGGTGAAATGCATATCGCGATGGCGTTCAACCCATCTCACCTTGAGATTATCAATCCTGTTGCTGAAGGCTCGGTAAGAGCAAGACAAGATCGTCGCGGGGAAAATGGTGAAGATGAAGTGGTTACACTTCTTGTGCATGGTGACGCCGCCTTCTCTGGTCAAGGTGTGGTGATGGAAACACTGCAAATGTCGCAAACTCGTGGTTACCGTACCGGTGGAACAATTCATATCGTAATTAATAACCAAGTTGGTTTTACCACTAGCAACCCTGCCGACACGCGCTCTACTCTATATGCAACTGATGTTTCAAAAATGCTTGATGCGCCTGTCCTACACGTTAATGGTGATGACCCAGAAGCAGTGTTATTTGTTACTCAATTAGCGGTAGATTTCCGCAAAGAGTTTAAACAAGATATCGTCATCGATTTAGTTTGCTACCGACGCCGTGGTCATAATGAAGCAGATGAGCCGGCAGTAACTCAGCCGATCATGTATAAAAAAATACGCTCAATGCCCACAACGCGTAAAA
>Ga0209081_1001747_pt1 | contig 12880 bp, 11 predicted proteins | sample GOMGulsemesocosm_4_FD_184636 | JGI IMG/M metagenome (GOLD analysis project Ga0209081, IMG submission 184636) | Methane-oxidizing microbial communities from mesocosms in the Gulf of Mexico - GOM15B Gulf of Mexico (SPAdes) (version 2) | ecosystem: Environmental > Aquatic > Marine > Cold seeps... | reverse complement strand
TAACAGTTTATTAGAAGGAAAAGCTCTCGCTTTAAACAAGGAAAAGCTCCTCCTTTCATCTTTACAAAAATATAACATACTTTATTTATTGTTACACGACAATAACTTAATGATGTTCAACTTTTTCATTCATGGAGAAAGCGAGAAGAATTCCTTTTTATTGGCGGAAAGCGAGAATCTTAGCTATACTGTACAAATAAACAGTTACATCTCTGTACGAGGCTTAATAAATGAATTCATTATTTCTTATCCACATTAAAGAATTTATGTGGACTCAACGATACGCAAAACGCACTATTGAATCTTATTTGTATTGGATAAAAGCATTTATAATTTTTAATAATAAGCGCCACCCAAGTAATTATCACAATCAAGAAGTTGAATATTTTCTTTCTCATTTATCAAATGAAATGAATGTCGCGCCTAACACTCAAGCTTTAGCATTAAATGCCTTAGTTTATATGTATAAACATATACTAAAAAACGAGTTAACACTTACCTTAAACTTTAATAAAAGCTCTTTAAAGCAAAAATTACCTGTAGTACTTACTCAACAAGAAATATCGGCATTATTACCGCAAATCAATGCTAATCACAGCTTAATTTGTCAATTAATGTATGGTAGCGGTTTACGTTTGATGGAGGCCGTTCGGTTAAGAGTGCAAGATATAGATTTTGATTATCTTAGCGTGCGCGTTTGGCAAGGAAAAGGGGCTAAAAACCGTTGTGTCACTTTAGCTAAGGAACTTGTACAGCCACTTAAGATGCAGATTAGTCAAGTTGAATTGTTTTTTGAACTTGATAATAAATCGCCAAATTATCAAGGTGTTTATTTACCTTTTGCATTAAGTAAAAAATACCCTAGTGCTAGCAAAGAACTAGGGTGGCATTATTTATTTCCCTCGAAACAGTTAAGTATTGATCCAGAAGTTAATGTGTCACGACGTCATCATATTAACGAAACATCGATTAGAAAAGCGATAAAACGTGCTGCTAATAATGCAAATATTAATAAAAATGTTACCTGTCACACATTGCGTCATTCATTTGCCACGCATTTATTACAACGTGGAGCAGATATTAGAACAGTACAAGAGCAACTTGGGCATAGTGATTTACGCACTACGCAGATTTACACTCACGTATTAGAACATGGCGCTAATGGCGTACGCAGCCCTTTATCAGATATACTTTAATAGCTAAGCTTAATGCTAAAACTTAACGCAAAAAAACTAACTCTGATCTGTTTTTTCCAAACTTGCCGCATACGCTCTGGCTTTTTCAAGATCTTCTGGCGTATCTACGCCCTCAACAGGCACATTGGTTGTTGCTACAGCAACATGAATATTTTCACCTTGATACAATACTCTTAATTGCTCAAGCGCTTCTATTTGTTCTAACTCACTTGTTGGCCAATTAACGTAGTCTTTTATAAACCCTGCTCGATAAGCATAAATACCAACATGGCGTAAATAAAACTCACCTATATTGTTGATATTATTATTGTTTAAAAAGCGCTCTCTATCATAGGGAATAGTTGCTCGGCTAAAGTATAATGCGTAACCATCTTTGTCGGTTAATACTTTAACAGCATTGGCATTAAAGGCTTCTTCAACATTATCAATGCTTATAGCTAACGTTGACATACGGGAAACTTTATTCGTTTCGCCATGATTTTGATTCGCTAAGTTATTGGCTACTTGCGCAATATTTTCAGGCGGAATGAAAGGTTCATCGCCTTGTACATTTACAATAATTTCATTATCGCTAAACTGATATTGTTCCATTACTTCGGCTAAGCGCTCTGTGCCTGATTGATGATCTGCACGGGTTTTACAAACTTCACCACCAAAGCCTTTGACTACTTGTTCAACTTCATCATTGTCAGTAGCAACAATTACTTTGCTTGCGCCACTTAATTTAGCCTTTTCGACTACCCACTGGATCATCGGTTTGCCACCAATATCAGCCAGTACTTTTCCTGGTAAACGAGAAGACTGGTATCGCGCTGGAATAACAACAATAAAAGGTGAAGAAGCTGTCATAAATTATGATTCCTGTGTTGAGTTTTCGTTGTTATCAAGCGTTAGGTTGCGCGCTTCACTTTCTAACAATACAGGAATATCGTTATCTATGGCGTAGGCTAATTTATCAAAATTACAAATTAGCGCTTGTTGTTCTTTGTTGTAATCTAGCTTACCTTTACATACAGGGCACGCCAATATTTCCATTAATTTTGTATCAAAAGCCATGATTTTAATTCTCTTCTCTTTATATTATATGATTAAATAATTTATTAGGTTTCTGTGCTTACTTGCAGCTCTTATTTTTGGTTTTAGTTGCTACCATTATTTTCTTCTCTTACTTGCTGTAAAATTTGCTGTAAAACTTGCTGATCTTGTTCAGAAAATTGAGCGTCTACTGGCAAGTACCACCAATTATGTTGTGCAAATAATTTACATTTTACCGCATCTTTCTCTGTCATTAATAGCGGTAGTTCAGATTTAAACTGATTAAAGTCATCTTGAGTGAAGTTTTTATGATCAATAAAACCCTGTTGTTTTGCTATGTTAAAGCCTGCTGTTTGTAATGTATCGAAAAATCGCTGTGGTGCGCCAATCCCTGCAATCGCATTTATTTTATTATTATCAGTAATAAATTCATCAATAGAGACAACCTTTCCCGATAAAATATTGATCACGTTACTAGCAACTAATGACATGAGTAAAGCCGTAAAGTTACTATTATTGACACCATTATAAATAATAATGTCGGCACCTTTTAATCGCCAAACACCTTCACGCAAAGGTCCTGCGGGTAATAATAAGCCATTACCAAATTGACGTTTACCATCAACCACTATAATTTCAATATCTCTTTGTAAACGATAATGTTGCAAGCCATCGTCACTAATAATAAGATCACAGCCTTGTGCTGTTAGCATTTGTGCATTGGCAACACGATCAGCGCCTACCACTACAGGCACACCACATCGCTTGGCGATTAAAACGGGTTCATCTCCAGCTTCTTCAGGCGTACTATGTTCATCAAGTAAGTAGGGGTAAACCGCTGCTGTACCACCATAACCACGAGAAATAACACCGGGGTTAAAACCTAACTTTTTAGCTTGCTCTACCAAATGAATAACAACGGGCGTTTTACCATTGCCACCCACGCCAATATTGCCAACCACAATAACGGGTTTATCAATTACGTAAGATTTAAATAGTCCAAGTTTAAAGGCAAAGCGCCTAAAAGAACTAAGTAGCCAAAAAATTAAAGTCAAAGGTAATAATAACGGTACTAGCCACCATTTTGCTTTGTTATTTTCAAACCAAACCTTTTCAATAAGTCGCATGATAACCTCTTACTTTAAACTACTCACTTAAATTACTTTCTTAGAACAGTCTTTTAAATAATTCTATTAGAAATCACGGTTCAAATTGAAAGTTATGCAATTGCGCATAAGCACCATTTTTATCAAGTAAGGTCTGATGATTACCCTGCTCAACAATTTCACCTTGCTCCATAACAATAATTTTATCGGCACTTTCGATAGTAGATAAGCGGTGAGCAATCACGATAGAGGTTCGGTTTTGTTGTAAGGTTTGTAAAGCATCTTGAATATGACGTTCCGATTCGGTATCAAGCGCTGATGTGGCTTCATCTAAAATCAAAAATGGCGCATCACATAATAAAGCACGAGCGATAGCAACACGCTGTCTTTGACCACCAGAAAGCAACGCACCATTTTCGCCAATATTAGTATCGAGTCCCTGATCCAAATTTTGTGCAAATTCCATCACATGCGCACTTTTTGCTGCGGCGATAATATCTTCCTCGCTAGCGTGAGGCATACCATAAGCAATATTATTCGCTAAAGTGTCGTTAAACAGTACAACCTGCTGAGAAACATAAGCAAATTGATGGCGTAAATCTTTTAGCTGATATTGCTCAATATTAACATCATCAATGAATATTTCACCCCTGCTGGCATCATAAAAACGTAATAACAAAGCACTTGCCGTTGACTTACCACTACCAGAGCGACCAACAAGTGCTAAAGTTTCTCCTGGGTTTAATTCAAACGATAGTTTTTTTAATGCCCACTTATTGTCATCGGTTAGTTTGTCATCATAATTATAAGAAAAATCAACTTGATTGAAACTCAACTTTCCTTTTGATTTTTCAATAGCAATTTTACCCTTATCAGTTTCAGTTGCTTGATCTAATACTGCAAAAATACTAACACACGCGGCCATGCCTTTTTGAAACTCACTATTAACATTAGTCAGCATTTTTAAAGGCTTTAACAGCATGGTCATATAAGTGATAACACTAACAAAGCTTCCCGCTGATATACTACCTCGTAAAGATTCAGAGTTAATAGCATAAAAAACAAAGGCTAAAGCAAACGAAGCAATAATTTGAATGATAGGTACACTGCTTGCTGTTGCCGCCACTAACTTCATACGTTGATGACGGTTGTTTACATTTATTTTTTCAAATCGGCTAAATTCTTTTTCTTGACCACCAAAAGCTAATACCACTTTATGACCATTAATGGTTTGTTCTGCAGCAGCAGTAACTTCTCCCATTGCCCCTTGAATGTTTTTACTTACTTTACGAAAGCGTTTAGAAACGATAGTAACAATGACAGCAATAACCGGTGTTATCAGTAAAAATATTACTGATAACTGCCAACTGATAAAAAACATCAGGCTAATTAAGCCAATAATAAAAGCACTTTGCTGAATAATAACTAAAATTGATTTACTAACCGAGTTCGCCACTTGTTCAGTGTCGAAAGTAATTTTAGAGATAAGCTTACCTGTTGACTCTTTATCATGAAAGGCAACTGACATAGCCATAATATGTTCAAATAGTTTTTGTTTTAAATCGGTTACTACATGGTTGCCCACCCAAGATAAACAATAATTAGCAATAAAATGAAAAGCACCTCTAAATATAAAAGCAACCACAACGAATACTGGCGCCCACTTCATAAAGTCAGGATCAGTGCCTTTTAAACCATCGTCAATCAAAGGCTGAAGTTTTGATAAAAAATATACATCAATAGCCGCATAGCCAAGCATGCCAATTACCGCGGCAACAAAACCTAATTTATAAGGTTTTGCGTAGCTAATTAAACGTTTGAAATTATGCCATGCACTGTCTGTTGTCTCTTGTAAGTGATTTGAGGCTTTTGGGTCTTTGGAATGCTTTTCCATGAAAAAAATACGCTCACTTCAGTTTGATGTTATTTCAATAGTTTGATTTTAACGTGATTTAGTTGAACAGCCAACTAATTCTCACTAATGCTTGATTTCGCAAACCAAAATGGCCACAAATCATCCTGGTATGTTAGTTGGCTAATGCCATCTTCAGAAATATTAATAATAATCTGCCCTGTTTTTGCGGTATTCATTAGTGGAATATTTTCAGTTTGAAAAGCTTGCTCAACACTTGTAACAGGCATACGCCAACGATTAAGAAAACCTGCACTAACAATGGCTATTTCAGAAGAAAGTTGCTGTAAAAACGCTGTACTTGAAGATGTTTTTGAACCGTGATGAGGTACAATTAAAATATCAGCTTTTAAGTTGGGATATTGGCTTAATAACTTAGCTTCAACTTTTTTCGATATATCACCGGTTAATAACACTTTATGCATGCCATCTGAAATAAGTAATACACAAGAATCATCATTATCTTTTCCAAGCGCTATTTTTGGCCATAGCACGGTAAAGTTTAAACCTTGCCAGTTAAACTTATCTCCTTGTTTACAAAGTATTTTATTACTGTATTTTTCTTGGGTTTTTTGATTATAAATTAACTCATTAACGGTTATAGCTTGTTGTAAAATAGCTAAACCACCCGCATGGTCATTATCGCTATGGCTAATAATCACTTTATCAAGTTGATTTACACCCGCATGTTGTAGGTAAGGTAAAATAACCGCATCAACCATATTAAACCCGCTTGGGTAAGCAGCACCAGTATCATATAAAATAGCTTTATCTGATTTTTTTATTAGTACAGACAAACCTTGTCCTACATCAAAAACGATTAACTGCCACTGGTTTTCGCTAGTTGCGACAGTTTTTTTTACGTCTAATTTAGTAAAGTAAAATAGACCTATACTAACAGCTATAAACAACGTAAATAAAATAATAGGGATTGCACGTCTATCTCTACAAGTGAAAGCGCTAACGCTAAAAGAATTAAAAACACTAAAAGAAAAAACAGATCTAATGAACAAAATTAAAAAACTGGTTAAACCTAATAAAACTAACCATAAAACATTGAGCGTTGAAAGTTCAACAATTGACCATGGCTGTATTGATAAGTAAGTTAAATAAGACCAAATAATTTGTAATGACTCAACCGATAACATCATTAAAAATTGTGATACTGGCGCTGAAACTGGCATAAGAAGTACAGATAACAAACATAAAGGGATGCTAATAAAACTCATCCAAGGAACCGCAACAATATTAGCGAATAAAGATAGCAAAGATATTTGCTGAAAAAATATCGCACTAATCGGTAATAGCAATAAAGTTAAGCTAAGTTGAATAACCAGTAGCCCTTTAAGGAAACGCCATATTTTACTTTTTTTAGATGTTACTTTTTGTGACAAGATCCCTTGTGATATACCTCTTTCTGACAAGTAACTTTTAAATCGCCACAAGGTGATAAAAATAATAGTTACCGCATAAACAGAAAGCCAAAAACTGGCAGTAAATAAGCTAAAGGGTGATGTGAGTGTTAAAACAAATAACGTTAGCAATAACCAACGAATTATTGACAGTTTTATAGCTAACAAGCGGGTAAGCCAATATAAACCAAGCATTATTAAAGCTCGGATAGTGGGTAGTGAAAAACCGGCTAAGTATCCATAAGAAAGCGCAATAATTAAACTGAGTGTAATAGCAAGGTAGCGTATATTAATACTTTGTATAGCATGAGCTTTTGATAGATATTTCAGTGGTAAAAGTCGTATTAACAACATGAAAATAAAATAACTGCCGCTAGCAACTAAGCCTATATGCAAACCTGATATTGCAATTAAGTGCCCTGTTGCAGTTGTTTGCAAAACTTGCCATAAATCACTTGTTAAATCATCACGAGAACCAAAACTAAGTGCTAACAATAATGGCGACAATTCATGTGCTGGTAATAATTTTCTATAAGAGTTAAATAAGCGTTGTCGAGTTGTAATATCGTTGATAATTATTTTATTTTCATTGCTGTTAATGATGTAACCTGTGGCAATAATACTTTTTGAATTAAGCCACGTTTGGTAACTGAAACCACCTAAGTTAGCTAAACCATGAGCAGGCTTAAACTTAGCTTTTAGCTGTAATATTTGTCCTTGCTGTACATCAATAGTGTTTTTTTTCCAGCTAAAGCGCATGGTGATTGCTGAATTTAATTGATGAGAATCAATATGAGTTACCTTAAAATTAAATCGTAAACTTTTATCAATTTTTTTAGTTATTTTACTATCGGGTTTTTTAGCCATTTGCTGAGTAGCTTGTGTAGCACTGCCATTATCGTTAATGGCTTCAGGTTGATTATTAGAGATTGATTCAGGAGACGTGTGTAACGTTAGTACCTGCCCTTGTATTATGTGTTTTTTAGTTGCTAACTCTAATGCCGATAAATCATTTTCTTGCCAAAGGTTTTGCAAGCTATACGCATTAAACAACATCCAAGTTGCGCCAAATAATAAGGCAGATATTGAACGAAAGCTTTTAGCGAGATTAAAAAACCCTGTACTAAGAAAATAAGCAAAAGAACAAGAGAAAAAAGTGATTGAGAATAACAGAAGTAAAAATAGCACAAAAAGATCTGGCACTATCGGTAAAAATAGTGACAAAATAGCACCAAGAAAAAAGTTCGCTAACCACCAATCCATAGTGAATAATTACAAGAAAAGAAAATTATAATAGTAAGTATATGCCAAAAAAACTAATTAAGCGCTTAATGCCCAATCACAAAAGTATTAAAGAGAATAAATATTTAAAAATATTTGGCACTTTATTACATAACCCACACTTATGGCATATGAATCGCCACGCTATAGCCAAGGCTTTTGCCGTTGGTTTATTTATGGCTTTTGTACCAGTTCCTTTTCAAATGGTATTTTCTGCCGGTATCGCTATTTTCGTTCATGCTAATCTACCCATTTCAATTGCATTAGTTTGGCTATCAAATCCATTAACTATACCGCCAATATTTTATGCTAGTTATGCTGTCGGCACGTATATTTTAGATACTCCCGTACACGATTTTGTTTTTGAAGCAAGTTGGCAGTGGCTACTTAACAGTGCTTCAACGATAGGACCAGCATTTTTATTAGGTTGTGGCGTTTTCGCAACATCTTTTTCAATACTGGGCTATTTTGGTATTCAAGCAATGTGGCGTTACAGTGTTATTAAAGCATGGAAAAAACGTAAGCATAAATAGGCATAGGCACGTTATCTTTTGTTTGACATTTTTACCACCAAGAACACAGAGGCTTGCTTCGCGCGCTACACAAAGAAGAGATAAAACACATTTGAAATTTAGTGTTTAATGATTAATCAGTTTTAGGTCGTTCAATAGAAAAGTGTAAATAAGCTCTATCCGTAGCAATACGCCCGCGTGGTGTGCGCTGTAAAAATCCTTGTTGAATTAAAAATGGCTCTAATACATCTTCAATAGTTTCACGCTCTTCACCAATAGCAGCGGCAATATTATCTAAGCCCACAGGGCCGCCCATAAATTTATCAATAATGGCATGTAATAATTTTCTGTCCATTAAATCAAAACCCTCTTTATCAACCTCTAGCATATCAAGCGCTGCTGCTGCCGTTTCTTTATTCACTAAGCCGTTAGTTTTTATATCGGCATAATCGCGTACTCTTCGTAATAAGCGGTTGGCAATACGTGGCGTACCACGAGATCGTTTAGCTACTTCAAAAGCGCCCTGCTCATCAATATTCAAGTTTAAATAATGCGCTGAACGCTTAACAATAGTGGTTAAATCTTGCACGTTATAAAATTCAAGCCGCTGAACAATACCAAATCTATCGCGCAATGGTGACGTTAACGCGCCAGCACGGGTGGTTGCGCCAATTAAAGTAAACGGTGGTAAATCTAGTTTAATAGAGCGAGCCGCAGGGCCTTCACCAATCATAATATCAAGTTGGTAATCTTCCATTGCTGGATAAAGCACTTCTTCAACCACAGGGCTTAAACGATGAATTTCATCAATAAATAAAATATCGTTTTCTTCTAAATTAGTTAGCAAGGCAGCTAAATCGCCTGCTTTTTCTAATACTGGCCCTGAGGTAGTACGAATATTAACGCCCATTTCATTAGCAACAATATTCGCCAAGGTAGTTTTACCTAAGCCTGGTGGGCCAAAAATAAGTAAATGATCTAACGGCTCACCACGCTTTTTAGCCGCAGGAATAAAAATATTCATTTGTGCTTTTACATGCGCTTGACCGGTATAGTCACTAAGCATTTTCGGACGAATAGCGCGATCAACACCTTCATCTTCAATGGTAGCTACGGGTTCAATCAAGCGATCTGCTTCTATCATTTATTTTTCCTGTTTTTCAAAACAAAAATTCATTTCCTGGTAACGGTTCAGCTTTAAGATGAGCAGTTACAGCATTGACTTTAAAGCATGGCGTATTATATCTTCACTAGACATACCGTCACTGTAAACCAACTTAACCGCTTTATCTGCTTGCGCTTGTTTATAGCCTAATGAAATAAGTGCATTGGTCGCATCACCTTTATGATTATTAGCTGATTGAATAAAGGTTTGTTCAGTAGTTAACTGTACTGGTATAGCATCAGTTGCAGGTGTTGCTGAAGTGATCTGCCAATCTTTTAGTCGGTCGCGCATTTCTATTAATAGCCGCTCTGCGGTTTTTTTCCCTACGCCGGGAATTTTAACTATGCCTGAAAGATCATCATGGTTCACACAACTAACAAATTGGTCAGCTGACATGGCAGATAAAACCGCTAAGGCTAATTTAGGACCAACACCGTTAACCTTAATGAGTAAACGAAATAATTTACGCTCAATTTTATTAGCAAATCCATATAATAACTGAGCATCTTCTCTAACCACAAAATGCGTGTAGATAATTGCTTGCTCATCAAGCTCTGGCAGTGCATAAATACTTGTCATTGGCATAGTCACTTCATAACCAACACCTGCGCATTCTATTAATATTTCAGGGGCAAACTTTTCAACTAAAGTACCTGATAAACGACCAATCACAGCATAAACCTAAGAGTTATTGTTAATAACGAAAATTCTAGCACTATATATTTATACAGTAAAGTAACATTTTGAATAGCCAGTTAGCAAAGTTATGAATAAAGTAGTCTAGCGCGATTACGATTTATTTAAAAATAATCCGCCTACTAAATTACCGTAACCTTCCGCGTACAGTTTTACTTGCTTGCCCAGCTAATTTCGCTAAGTTTTCATGACTATTCGCATGACATAGAGCAACGGCTAGCGCATCAGCTGCATCAGCTTGTGGTGTACCAGGGAGTTTAAGAATAGTTTTAACCATGTGTTGCACTTGGCTTTTATCAGCCGCACCTGTGCCGACTACCGCTTTTTTTATTTGTCGTGCAGAATATTCTGCAATAAGTAGGTCATTATTAGTAGCCGCAACAATGGCAGCACCACGGGCTTGACCTAATTTTAAAGCTGAATCTGGATTTTTTGCCATAAATACTTGTTCAATAGCAAACATATCAGGTTGAAATTGCAAAATTATTTCAGAAACACCAGTGAAGATAGTTTGCAAACGCGAACCAAGATCTTCACCTTGGCTAAGCGCTTTAATGCAGCCGCTACCTAGGTAGGTAAAGCGGCGACCTTGTTTTTTGATAACCCCGTAGCCAGTAAAGCGTGATCCGGGGTCGATACCTAAAATTATGGACATCAGTTTCGAGTTACTAGTTCCGAGTTAGGAAGAGATGCCTACAAATACAGCTAGCTCAACTATAGCTCGATATTCGTTACTCGTTGCTCGCAACTTCTGTTATGGTTTGCACACCCAATTCAGCCAATTGCGCTGCGTTAGCATTACCTGGCGCATTAGTTAATGGACAAGCCGCTGTAGTAGTTTTAGGAAATGCCATTACTTCACGAATTGAACTTGCCCCTGTCATTAACATGACTAAGCGATCTAAACCAAACGCTAAACCAGCATGTGGTGGCGCACCGTATTGTAGTGCTTCAAGTAAGAAGCCAAATTTCTCTTGCGCTTCTTCTTCGTCAATACCTAAAATTCTAAAGGCAGCTGATTGCATGTCTTGTTTATGGATACGAACCGAACCACCGCCTAATTCACAACCATTTAAAACCATGTCGTAAGCATCTGAAAGCGCGCCTAATGGGTTTGCTTCAAGTTGCTCTGGTGTTAAGTCGGTTGGTGCGGTAAATGGATGATGCAACGCATGCATGTGACCATCAATGTCTTCAAACATAGGGAAATCAACCACCCATAAAGGTTTCCATTCGCCTTCAAGTAAATCTAAATCTTCACCTAGTTTTAAACGTAACGCACCTAAAGATTCAGTCACCACCGTATTAGTGTCAGCGCCAAAGAAGATAATATCGCCAGTTTTTGCATTAACTCTCGTTAAAAGTGCTTTAACAATATCGGCTGATAAGAATTTTAAAATAGGTGATTGCAAGCCTTCTAAACCAGTACTTAATCCGGCTTCAATATCGTTAACTTTTAACCATGGCATGCCTTTAGCACCATAAATACCAACAAATTTTGTTAATTCGTCAAGACCTTTGCGTGAATAGGCTTTAGCGCCGCCTGGCGCACAAATAACCGCAACACGACCGTTTTCATTATTGGCAGGGCCAGCAAATACTTTAAATTCAACGTCTTTTAATAAATCGGCAACATCTACTAACTCTAATGGATTTCGTAAATCAGGCTTGTCTGAGCCAAAACGGCGCATGGCTTCAGAAAATGGCATACGGGGGAAGTCACCTAAATCAACATCAAGCATTTCTTGAAACAATTCACGGATCATGGTTTCAGTAACTTCCATTACTTGATCACTAGACATAAATGACGTTTCAATATCTATTTGCGTAAATTCAGGCTGTCTATCAGCACGTAAATCTTCATCACGGAAACATTTTACTATTTGATAATAACGTTCCATGCCCGACATCATTAGTAATTGTTTAAATAACTGGGGTGATTGTGGCAAAGCAAAAAACTTACCTTTATGAGTACGACTTGGCACTAAATAATCACGCGCACCTTCTGGTGTTGCCGCCGTTAAAATTGGCGTTTCAATATCTAAAAAGCCTAGTGCTTCTAAAGAGCTACGTACTTTTGAGGTGACTTTTGCACGAAAACGCATACGTTCGGTCATTTCAACGCGGCGTAAATCTAAATAACGGTATTTTAAACGTTGCTCTTCAGAGTTTACTTGGTTTGAATCAAGCGGTAATGGTGCTGATTTATTTAAAATAGTTAGCTCAAGACCTAGCACTTCAATAGCACCTGTTTTCATATCTTTATTAATTTGACCTTCAGGACGGGCGCGCACTTTACCTTTTAATTGTACGCAAAATTCATTGCGTAAGGTGTTCGCTGTTGCAAGCACTTCGGGTAAATCAGGATCATAAACGACTTGCACTAAACCTTCACGATCACGTAAATCGAGAAAAATTACCGCACCTAAGTCACGACGACGATTAACCCAACCACAAAGAGTAACTTCTTGACCAATATGAGATTCATTAACATCTCCACAATAAAGACTGCGCATGTATTTTGCCTTGATAATAATATTTAATAATTAGAAACGGTTGCTTATT
>Ga0209081_1001746_pt1 | contig 12881 bp, 11 predicted proteins | sample GOMGulsemesocosm_4_FD_184636 | JGI IMG/M metagenome (GOLD analysis project Ga0209081, IMG submission 184636) | Methane-oxidizing microbial communities from mesocosms in the Gulf of Mexico - GOM15B Gulf of Mexico (SPAdes) (version 2) | ecosystem: Environmental > Aquatic > Marine > Cold seeps... | reverse complement strand
TTGATCATGAACAGGACGAGAACCCAGACCCAGATTTTGACGACAGCTTTGAATCTGCGGCAGTTACCAAGGAACAAAACGACGCCTGAGGGCATCGATACACTTTATGTCAAAATTAACAACAAATACGCCAGAAGAGCCGGAAGAAAATGCCGATTTTGAAGTTGGCAACGGTGAAAAACTGCAAAAAGTTCTGGCTCGAGCCGGACTGGGGTCGCGCCGTGAAATGGAGCGAGCTATTGACGCTGGCCAGGTAAAGGTGAACGGTGAAGTCGCTAAGCTAGGTGACCGAGTTGGCCTTGATGACCGCGTTCAATATGGCGGCAAAAAAATTGCCTTGAAGTCGCCAGACGAGCAGCGTCGCAGAGTGTTGCTCTACAACAAGCCTGAAGGAGAAATATGCTCCCGTTCAGACCCCGAAGGTCGCCGCACGGTTTATGACCATCTGCCGTTGTTGAACGACGACCGATGGATTTCAGTAGGCCGGCTAGATTTTAATACAAGCGGTTTGTTGCTGTTTACTAACGACGGCACCTTGGCAAATAAATTAATGCACCCCACGTCTGTTATCGACCGAGAGTACCTTGTGCGTATCCAAGGTACAGTAGATGACGACATGAAGGCGCGCTTGGTTAAAGGCGTGTTATTGGAGGACGGGCTTGCGCGTTTTACCGATATTGTTGACGGCGCGGGCGAAGGGCGTAACAGCTGGTTTTATTGTGTCGTGATGGAAGGGCGCAATCGTGAAGTACGGCGTTTGTGGGAGTCTCAGGGTGTTAAGGTGAGCCGCTTGAAGCGTGTTCGCTACGGCAACATTTTCATCCCCTCTCACGTGCGCGTGGGCCAGTGGTTGGAGTTAGACAACAAAGAGATTAAAGATCTTTGTTTGACTGCGGGTATTAAGCCTGTACGTACCGCGCCAATATCTCCCGATGAAAAGGCAAAGCGTGAACGACATCAGCGCAAACTGCGAGCGGGAAAAAGCAAGCGGCCGCCAAGAAAGAAATAGACAATAAAAAAAGGGACCTAATGGTCCCTTTGTTCAATCTCTCCCCAAAAACTTTTTTGTTAAGCTTTTATAATTGCTTTGGGTGCCTTCCTCTTCTTATTGTTGTTATTTGCGGCTTGCACCATTACACAGTTACGGCCGTTTTTCTTTGCTTCATACAACGCTCGGTCGGCACGTATGAAAAGATCTTTAACTCCGTCATTTGACTGTAAGCTACTGACCCCAATACTAACCGAGGTAGATAATTTTTGGCCGCCGCTGCTGATATGGCTCATTGCTATGAACTCGCGAATACGTTCAGCGATAATCAGTGCTTCATCTTCAGCAGTTTTAGTCAGAATCACTACAAATTCCTCGCCGCCGTAGCGGAAGGTCATGTCTGTGTCTCGCGTGACAGATACGGTGGCATGGGCCACTTCTCGAATAACATCGTCACCACAGCTGTGGCCAAATTTATCATTTATATCTTTAAATAGGTCGATATCAATGACAAGCATGGACAGCGCTTGTTGGTAACGTTCAGCCATTAATAGTTCACGTTTGAGTGCGCCGTCTAGGGCTACTCTGTTACCTGTGCCTGTGAGGGGGTCTTGTGTCGCCTTTTGTACAGCCTCGCGATATTGCAGGGCATTGCGCAAAGGGTAAACCAGTAAACCTAGCAGGGTTTCTAAGGTAGTGAGTTCCGCATCATTAAAACGTTTGCTCCGGTTGAATATGATTTCGCCCAGATTATTTTGCGGGGTTATCAAGCGATAATCACAGTGGTGAACGCCTTTGCCGCCCATCTGTATATTAAGTTCTTGACTGTCGTGCTGATATTTTAAACCACTCACCTGCATTATTTCTTGGAGGTGATTTAGAAACATCTCAAGAAGCTCGCTGAGGTCGAGTGTTGTTTGCAAGCTTTGGCTCAGCTTGAAATTTGCGTTTAGCTGTTGATCAGGGCTTAACGGCGCTCTTGAACGCATAGACTTCTTGGGCGCTTTAAGCGCGGCAGAGCCAGAATTAACCGATGTCAGCATAGTATTGTCCCGCTTGATCTTGCCCAAAGTCAGGTGGTGGCCTGCTAATTTGGGTCATCTCTTTTTGGATCGTATGCTAGCGTCACTAGCTCGTTCTTTGACGATCCGCTTTAAGTAGAGTTTGTATAGCGAGAACTGTGCCATCTTTTTTAAAAATTAAAAAATCAATTAAAACAATGGTTTACGAGGTTGTTCTTGAGGGAGTTATTATGTGCCATTAATTTGGCGGGCAATGCCGGCAAGCGGCCGGTGAATCATTGCCGCCCGGCAATTAAGGGGTAGGGAATTTAGCTCAGGGCCCCACAAGGCAGTTGTACACTCACACAAAGCCCGCCTTCAGGATTGTTGCTAGCCACTACTTTGCCGCCGTGAAGCGCCACTGTGCGCTGAGCAATTGCTAGACCTAAACCATAACCACCACTAGAGCGATCTCTGGCTTCATCGGTACGATAGAAGGGCTTGAAAATGGCCTCCAGTTGTTTTTCATCCAAACCTGGCCCATGGTCGCAGACTTGTACAATAAAGGTATTGGCTTCGCGCTTCACCTCGATATCAATGGAGGTGTTTGTGTGCGAATAGCGCAGAGCGTTGGTAATAAGGTTCTCGAAAACTCCCACTAATGTGTTGCCATGGGTGGGTGCTAAAGCCTCCTGAAGACAGTTTAAGTTCAATGTTAAACCGCTGTTTTTGGCCTGTGTGTGGTAGCTGTCTATGAGCGTTTCCAGGAGTGCTTTTAAATCTACGGTGTCGTTTAGCGTCCAGCTTTCGTTTTCACTTATAGGTAAAGATAAAATGTCGGAGATAATGTTATTGAGATAATCGGCGGCGTTTTTGATGCGCTCAAGTTCCGCGTCGACGCTACCGTTGCTTCGCTGCTGAGCAAGGCCAAGGGCGAACTGTAGACGCATTAATGGCGAGCGCAGTTCATGGGAAACATCTTTAATTAGGCGTTTTTGTTCGTCCATTGACTGTTGCAGTCGTTCAACCATGTGGTCGAAGTCGTCGCCCAAGTCAGCAATGTCGGCGCTGCGGCCTTGTATCTCAGGTTTTATTCGCACACTGAGGTCGCCATCGGCAATTCGCCGGGTAGCACGTTTTAAGGCTTGGAGTGGGCGTGTAACGTAGATGGCCATCAGGTAGCACAGAGAGCCAGAGATCAAAATGGCAACTAAAAACACCGGCCAGTAGTTTTTAAAGAACAGCTGCCAAAAAATTGTAGTTTGTTCTGGACTCAAGGCGGCAACAAAACGTAAATGGTTGCCATCGGGCAAAATAAGGTAGCGGCCGCATACGTTGCGATTTTCAATCTTCATCTGGTCAAAGGGGTGTTCGATAGACAGCCCACTCACGAAAGAGTCAAAGCCCTTTGGAAGTGGTCGATTTAGTATGTCTTGGTTATTTGAACCGATAATATAGAGGTTTTGCATAGCTCCTTCCGGTGTATCTTCGAAGCCTCGAATCAGTTCTTCTAAATTTTTATTGATCGCATGACGCACTGTATAACTGAGCATTTTGGCGGCATTTGAAGAGGTACTTTTGGCGGACGATAATTTCTTTTCATGGTGGTCATTGGTTTCATGCACTACTGCAAACGTGCCTAGAATCATGACTATGGTCGTGGCCCAAAAACCAATAAATATTTTCCAGTAGAGTTTATTAGACAATGCTTAGTCCTCCGCCACTGTGAGCATATAGCCCGCACCACGTATGTTAATAATTAGGTCTTTACTTGCGCCCAGCGCAGTCAACTTTTTACGAATATTGCTCACGTGCACGTCAATACTACGGTCGTAAGGGGTGAGTTTGCGCCCCAGCGCTTGTTCGGTAAGAGATTCCTTGCTAATCACGTTACCAGCGGCACGTGTAAGTATTTCCAGTACGGTGAATTCAGCGCCGGTAAGGCTTACTACCTGCTCATTCAACTTCACGCTGCGGTTTCGCAGGGAAATGTGCAGGTCGCCGGTGGCAACATGATCCTTATCTACGGCAATTTCAGGTTCGGTGTTGAGCCGCCGCAGTATAGCTCGTAGCCGAGCCACAAGTTCTCTAGGGTTGCAAGGCTTAGGTAGGTAGTCGTCGGCGCCCATTTCCAAGCCCACAATTCGATCAACTGTCTCGCCTTTGGCGGTAAGCATTAGCACCGGAGTGTCGCAGTAGTCGCGCAGCCTGCGCAGCACTTCGAAGCCGTTGTGTATGGGCAACATCACGTCGAGTATGATGACTTCAAATTTGTCATTGGCTGTAATGTCTAAGGCCTGTTGGCCGTCGTGGGCCATGGTTATTTCAAAGCCTTCTGTGCTGAGATATTCCTGCAGCAACTGGCAAAGGTCCTGATCATCGTCTACGAGTAAGAGCTTGGTCATGATAGAGGGCATACTTCCGATTCAATAATGTCGCAAGTGTGCAGTATGTGGACTGAGCTGTCATTCAGATGAGCTAATTTTTTACCCTTCTTAACACAATTTAACGAGTCAGCGCTGGTTGCACTGGGGCCTTATTGTTGGGAGAATTCACGCGATTTCTTTCGAGTTCAGAGTTGAGGTGGTTGTGACGAGTATTGGCCTGTTTTTTGGCAGCGATGAAGGCAATAGTGAGGCGGTGAGTTTTCGTATTCAGCAACGTTTTGGAGCGGAGAATCTGACTGTACACGATATCGGCGAGGTCACTCAGCTGGAGTTTGCAGACTATGAACGAGTGATTCTGGGAATTCCCACCTGGGATTTTGGGCAGATTCAGTCGGACTGGGAGGAGTTCTGGGATGATATATCCGAGGTGGACTTCTCTGGCAAAACGGTCGCCTTGTTTGGTTTGGGCGATCAGTTTGGCTACGGAGACTATTTCTTGGATGCGATGGGTATGCTTCACGATGTGATTGTGGCTAATGGCGCGGCAATTGTGGGGCACTGGCCAACGGAAGGTTATGATTTCGATGAGTCTAAGGCTTTGGTTCCAGGCAAGGATCTATTTGTGGGGCTGGCCATTGATGAGGACCAGCAGGAAGAGCTTACCCGCGGGCGACTAGACCTTTGGTGCTCGCAGGTTAATGAGGCCTTTGAGCTTGGCCTGCGTTTGAATCAAGTCGAGGATTAATTCTTTACTCGGGGGCTTCGGCCAGTATTACCGCTCTTATTGGAGCCGGATGCCCCTCTGCGCTTAAGTTTGGATTCTCGGAGTCTAGGAAATCGCTAAGAGAGTGGAAGTGCATCCAATCTGTGGCTCTCTGCTCTTTCACTGTGGTGGTATTGACGTCTACTACTCTTGGGTTTTTGTAGCCGCACTTTTTTAGCCAAGACAGTAGCGTTTCACAGCTGGGCAGAAACCAAACATTGTTCATCATGCAATAGCGCCCCTCCGGTACTAGTGCTTCACCGAGCACGCCTTCTATAACCAAGGTTTCTAAAACGAGTTGGCCGCCGGGCCTCAATGTGGCTTTTAGTTCTTTGAGGTGGTCCATCGGTGAGCGACGGTGATATAGAACTCCCATGGAAAACACGGTGTCAAAGGCCTGAAGGTTTGCAGGTACCGCTTCTATTCCCACTGGCAGTACGTCTACGGGGGCAGGGCCTATAAAGTGTTTGATGCTGTAAAACTGGACGACAAAGCGCGGTGAGGGGTCTATGCCTATAACTCGGCTGGCGCCCTCGCCATACATGCGCCAGCAGTGATAGCCGTTGCCACAGCCAACGTCGAGTATCGTGCGGCCTTTTAAGGGCGCAAGATGAGGTAGCACTCTGTTCCATTTCCAGTCGGAATGCCATTCGGTATCTATGTCTGTGCCATGAACGTGATATGGCCCTTTGCGCCAGGGTATGAGTGCCCGAAGTTGCTTGCGAATTTCTTCTTTGCTGGCCTCTGATGTGTCTTCGTCGGCGCCGATACTGACGCTGTTGCTGAGTTCAACTTCTGAGCTTTGAACCTTTGGCAATTGTTCTAGAGCGGCGCGCCAGCGAGGCAGGTCACCGTGGCGCTGTTCATCTAGGCCGGCGGCTATCTGTTGTGGCAATAGTGTTTTCCATGGCGCAAGTTTGGTATCGGCCATGGAGGCAAGAAGTTCGGTGTAGTCGATCATGAGGTTTGGCTATTTAATGGCTATGAGAGAAGCGAAGTTAAAACACTGGAACCATACGTCTGAGCTGCTAAACCCGACGGATTTTAAACGCTCTCGGTGCAAGTCTAGGGTTTCTGGGATCAGGACGTTTTCTAAGGATGAGCGTTTCTGGGCGATTTCAAGGTCACTGTAACCATTGCTGCGTTTTAGATTGTGGTGGAGTTCTATCATTAGCTCATGGTGAGGTCCGTCATCGAAGGCTACCTTCTCTGAGAGTATTAGAACGCCTCCGGGCAGCAGGGCATCGTAGATACGCTGCAAAATCACGGGTCGCTCAGCAAGGTCAATAAACTGAAGTGTAAAGTTTAAAACGACGACAGACGCGGGTTGCAGGGTGACGGATTGAAGCTTTTCGCAAATCAATTCTACGTCCAGCTCGCCACTGTCGGCGGCCATAACTTGCTGGCATCGCTCAATCATGGCGGGGGAGTTGTCGACGCCTACGAGGGTGCAATTACTGGCCTGGATTCGATGACGCATGGCTAGGGTGGCGGCACCCAGTGAACAACCCAAATCGTAGCAGTGGCTATCTGACTGGGCATAGCGCTCTGCTAAATTGCCAATCATGCTAATGATTGTGGTGTAACCCGGCACCGAACGCTTGATCATGTCGGGGAAGACGTCGACAACCTGTTGGTCGAAGCGAAATCCGCTAACTTCATCGAGGGGGCTGGCGAAAAGGGTGTCGGCTTGATCTTTTTTCATGACGTTGGCTTGTTAACGAGGGTTGGCGGCGCGAGAAGATGGCTATTGTGCCATGAGTCTGGCTTTTTTGCCATTCACACTAGGCCCAAGCTGAGCGAAAAACCTCGGTATTTTGAGGCGGCTATGGTTGTTCGGGGAATCACACAAAAATCAGAAAACACTTAGCTAGATTGTGTCCAATCAATGGCATCGTCGAGGGTAAAAAAAACCTGCACGGGACAATGTTTAATGAAACTTGACTCATAATCGCATAATGCGGTTTGGCTCTCATGATTTAGCACGACGCTATGAGATCTTACATTCTTTAGCAAATCTTTGGACTGTAGATAAAATAGGGGGTTTGTTGAGAAAGAGGCGTATTTAAGTTCAATAACACCAAATTCCTGATCTTTAAACACGTCTTTACACAAAGTATAAAATTGCTGTAATTTTTCAGAGTCTAGATCTGTTCCCTCTTTGATAGAATAGGTTACATAGCTCGGATAAAATTGAAATGAACCAAAGTCTAACTCGTACTCTTGCATGGATAAGCTTTGCTCGATAGCGCTTGTTGAATGTGCCATATTCAAAGTCGACTAGTAGGAAGATGAAGGGTTAACAGGAGTGATAAATATATTATTATTGTTGCGAAAATAGTAGGCCAAGTACACTCCAGTGTTTCCGTGTCGGTGTCCTTCCCAACGACTTAGCTTGTAGTTAATACTATAGTAGGGCGGCTAGATGTACATCACCCATAGGGGTGATTTTACCGGTTTTTTTGAACAAAGATTGATCAATCTGGAGGCGATTTTAGAGATGAGATGGAACATTTCTGTCGTTCCAAAAACTTAGTAGGCGTTCAAAACGCACATTAATCGCACTAACCTCGCCTGTGAGCACCGCAGTGTGTAATTTCTGCACAAAATCATTGATGCCCTCGAGTCCAGATAGTCCAATTACGCCGCTAAGCTGATGCACTTGGTCCTCCAGGGCGGCTAGATCTGCAGCGCTTAAGGCACTTTTGATCAATGTTAATTGTCGTGCTACCTCTGCCGATAATTCGTTGGCCGATAGGTTTAGTAGCGCGCGTTTAGTCTCAGGGCTTGATTGAGTGGCTTGGCCAGTGAGGCGGCATAGCTTGTCAAACAAGTCGTTTTCGTCAATAGGTTTGTAGCTGATGGCGTTAGCCCCAGCGGCCAGCGTCTCTGCATTCTGCTGCAATCGTACGTCAGCGGTTAGCAGGATAATAGGCGTATCAATGTTGACGCAATCCTCGGTCGTTCTTATCGCTGTGCTTAGCTGCAAGCCGCTCAAGCCTGGCATATGAAGATCCAGAATTAATGCATCATAGTGGTATTCTTTACATGATTGCAGAGCGGTTAAACCGTCACTGGCCAGTGTTACCCGAGCGCCGGCTGCCTCCATAAGACGAGTTAATAAAACCTGGTTGAAGCGATTGTCATCGGCGACTAATATTTCAAGCCCTGCAATGTTGCCATTACCACTGGAGGGTAGTGGCTTGCGTGCCTGATGTCGTGGTGGGCTTGGGAGGACATCAGAGAGCAGTGTTTTATTCACTTTATCAATAGCGCTCACCAAGCGGTTATTGGTCAGAGGCTTGCTAATAAGCACTAAAGGTTTGAATTGCATTGCTAGGCTGTCAAACAGCGCGCTGCCGTCATCGGCAACCGCCAATATGATAGAGCCTCTGTATTCATCCCTTATTCGCTTCAAATGCGACTCTACCGACTTAATATTATTGTTCTGGAAGTTAATACCTAATAACAGCAGTTCCAGCTTAGGGTTGAGTGTTGCTATGAGATTGTCAAAAGATGTCGGCGTGCGAACGTTGTCAGTGTATTTTAATATCTGATTGCGCCAAGACCGCCTTGTCCACGCATTGTTATCAAATATGGCCGCTTGGAATGCATCGGGACTAGCAGGCTTGTCGCAGGCTTCCAATACGGCCTGGCAGCGAAAACTAAACTCTACCTCGCATCCCTCGTTATCTTCACTACTGATGCTAATGTCTCCCCCCATTAAGGTGACAAAATCTTCAGCAATGGCGAGTCCCAATCCCGTACCGCCGTGGGGGCGAGTATTGGTTTCGTCGCTTTGATAAAAGGGATTGAATAAATGCTTTATATTATTAGCATTGATACCCAAGCCGCTATCTTTGATCGTTATCGTAATAAGCGCTTCATCTTCTTTTTGTTCAACTAGAGAAACAAACATAACGATGTCACCGGAAGGGGTGAACTTCACAGCATTGCCAATAACGTTGTTCAGTATCTTTTTAAGTTTGTCTATATCTGCAAATATCTCAATAGGAGTATCCGAATCGATAAGCATATTAAGCTCAATCGCCTTCTCAAATGCCGCAACCCGATGTAGGTCGAGAACATCTCGCAAGCAATCTTCAAGGTTAAATTGAATTGGGTGCAAAGAAAACGAATTGGCCTGTAGTTTCGAAAAATCCAGTATGTCGTTGATGGTAGTGAGTAATACGGAAGAGGAAGTCTCAATCATATCGCTGTATTCTTGTCGCAATTCAAGCTGATCTGTTTTTGCCAGTAAGCGGGTGAAGCCAATAATTCCAGTGAGCGGTGTTCTCAGCTCATGGCTCATTCGCGCAAGAAAATCGTCCTTAGCCATGTTCGCGGCATCGGCGATTTCCTTGGCTTCCGCCAAGTCGATATTTCTGGCTTCCAAGCTCAAAGTCGCTTTTTCAACGGCTTTTTTTAACACTCCTTGAGATTGACTTACCTGCGTCGCTAGTTTATTGATCCCTCTTTCTAACGCGCCCAGTTCGCCGGAGCTGAGTTCGTCAACACGCTGACTAAAATCCTCGCGACCGTAGCGACCCACGGCCAGAGTTATCTTGGTAAGAGGATCAACAATGGCGTGACTGAAGCGAAACGCCAGCCAAAGCGCAGCACTGAGCATTAACAAGGCCAGTAGCAGATTGTTTCTTAAAAGGGTGACTTGATAGGCGTGGCTATCACTTAAGTCGACCACTAGAATGACCCAACCTAAGGTTGAGGTATCTTGTGAACCTACATATTGTTCTTGATCGCCGTCGAATAGATCTTCGCTCAGTTCTACTGATTTAATGAAATACCAATAGTCACCTTCGATGTAATTGTTGTTGTCAAAAAAGCTTTGTTTTTCTGTGCCTTTCTCGCTTGTCACCGAAAATCCATTTACAGAGGGCTGAGTGAGTAGGATTTTATTTTCATCGTAAAAAATGACATTGGAAATTTGTGGGTCATTCATCATCGCTGAACGCAGAGTGTTGAGGCTGGCTATGTCGCCCGCAAACAAGGCCAACTGGGCCGCATTTGCGGCGAGCAACAATAACTTTTCTCCCTGGTTTTGCAAGCTGACATTTTCACGATTAATTGCTCTGCTGACATTGTATGTCGTTAGCAGCGTAATGCAGATTAAAGGAAGTGCCACCAATACGGATACTCTGGCTTTAAGGCTCCAGTGCTTAAAGGAAAATAATTTCATTAATTTCAAAACGATTTTTCCTCCATTCGGCGCAATTCATCTTGCAGTTTCTCCGGGGCTAGGTGGACTGACATTTTCGCCGCGATATGTGGATTAACCACAATGCTAAATGTTTTTCCTTCACTGGCTTTAGGCATTTTTTTCTCGGGCGAAGCCAGCCACTGTTCAAGGCTTCTGACTGTATCTTTGCCTATGTCTTCGGGGCTGGCATAAAGCGATAAGAGGGCACCCGCTTGAGCGTAATTTTTTGAAAATCCAACAACGGGGGTTTTATATCTCATGCTTAATTGCAGAACCAGTTTTGCGACTAGGCGATTAAAAAGGCTGGTATTTGGCCGTACGATGAAAATGTCACTCACCTTCATTAATGGCTTGATGACATCCATAGGGTTGTTGCCGGCCTGTAAGGAGGCCAGTTCAACAACGATATCTTTAGTTGAACGATTTGCTTGATTGCTTAGTGTCTTGATCGCCTGAGTACTCTGGCTCAAAAGGCCAATTTTGAACGGAGACTGGTCTTCTCTCAATAAGCTGGCCAGGTTGAGCAAACGATTTAATGACTGATCTATAAAAACAGCGGTAATAGATGGGTTTTCAGGGTGTTTTGAAGTAATGGCAGCAAATGCGTTGCGAGTGATAAACCCGCTTAGGATAGGTATTCCAACGAAGTTCCGACTGGCGTAATCGGCCGCAGCTGAGCCAATGGTAATAACCGTATCTTCCTCTGTCACCATTGCCAGCTTGCTGTTCTTTTTTAGAGCATCCAGCTGGAAGTGACTAAGAGAGTAGGTACTTAATAGCTCACTTTGGGTGACGCCATGTTCAAATGCCGTGACAGCCTGTTGATAGACCGAGGCCTCCGAAGACGAAATGACGATAAGATTTTGCTTTCCATATGCAAACTTACAAAAACTTAAGAGTAAAAATAAGCTCCAGGTCACGGCGTATTGTAGACCGCGGCGACGACGAGCAGGGTGAGAGGGAGTAAAGGGCTGCATTAAGATGCCAGCAATCCCAATTTTTCGGCGAGTACGCCCGCTTCAGTTCGGTTGCTGCAGTCTAGCTCAACCATTAGAACTTTTAAGTGAGTTTTAACGGTGTTTTCCGAAATGGATAAGGTTTTTGCGATTTCCTTGTTGCTCATTCCTTTCGCTAAGCAAGCTAGAATTTCAAGTTGGCGTTTCGTCAGGCTGTCAATCAATGCCTCTCTATTCTGTGGGCGATCGATGTCTAATGCATCTTCTGTAGTTCGAGTTGAATCAATCGATGGCACCGTAGGTCGATAGATACCACCGGCCAAAATTTCAACAATTGCTTCATGCATGAGCTCAAAAGTGGAACTTTTATGAATGTAGCCACTTACGCCGAGATCGATTGCCTTGCGAATATGTTTTGGGTTGTCGGAGGCCGATAGCACCACAACCGGTAGTTCGGGGTGGGTATTACAGAGTTTCTTCAAGAAGCCAAAGCTGTCATTGCCAGGCATAAACAGGTCTACAATAGCAAGACTTAGTACCTCGTTTTTGGCTGCCGTGAGCACGGAGGGGGCGTCTACACACTCGATGATTTTCGCATCTGGAAACATTTCCGATAGCGCGGCGATGACCCCAGAGCGTGTCATCGCGTGATCATCAGCAATCACAATCCTCATTTAACTATCCCTGTGTGGTTACACCATATTTTATACTGGCGGTAATTGTTTCTTTTACCACTCTAACGCGGCACTGAGATGGATTCGGCGTTCAAAATAGTTGCCTGCCAGGTTGCCCTTCTCGATATTACCTGCTTGATATTCCACATAAGCCTCATTACTGATATTTTCCACCTTCAAATCCAGCTTGAAAGTTTGTTTATTCAATCGCCATTTTTTGCTAATGGTTACATCGTGGCGAAACCAAGAGCTGATGGGAGAGGAGCCGATGCCGCCGCCTCGCCATTTTGTGCGTGATTGATGATAACTGAGCAACGACGCACTCCAGCTGTTATTAAACTGATGGGTAATGAAAAGACTGCCGACGTGTTTGGGAATTGAATATTCATCACCTCCTACGCCGATAAACTCTGGGGTAACTCTGGATACTCTGGCAGAGGTGAAGCGGACATTGGCGTATTGTAAGTAAACAGTTGTGTGGAGTTTTGGGCGCCAAGTGAGTTGCATATCATAACCACTCACACGCCAATCCTTGGCGTTGGAAAATACGCTAACTCGACTGTCGCCCTCACTAAATGAATTCGGTGTTACTGGAGGTTCAATATTCCTCCAGCTGGCGTGATCGATGCCTCCCTTCATGTTCTCTTTGAATATTCGCCAATCCAAATCGAGGCTTTCCTTAAAAAAGCGACCGAAATAAGCGAATTCAATACTCTCAGTTGTTTCGGCCGACATTCTATCATCGGATTTGAAATGGTAGTCGACATAAGGCGCGTCATTGTAGTCAATGGTTTCGCGGTTATACTCCCAAATGGTCGGCGAGCGATAAGCTTTGGACCCGCTGACTCGCAAGTTATGTTGCGGCAATAGTTGATAATGTAAAGAGCCTCGAGG